>FWPV01000128.1_pt1 | contig 274317 bp, 267 predicted proteins | sample 2228371 | NCBI WGS metagenome assembly FWPV01 (sample SAMEA103939776, study PRJEB20133) | metagenome
TAAGGCGCGTAAGCAGTTTGCCATGTCGTGCGGCGACTGCTGGTGTTATTGCTGCGAAAGAATATTTCTTCATAGGCTGCCACCTTTGCTGCCAAGGATAAGCTGCCAACTGCACCTAAGCAGGGCAATGTGAGATAGTCCTGCCACTGAAACGAGTTATCAAGAAGTTTGGCAGCAATAATTTTGGCTTCCTTTTCCGCCTGCTTGAGCCCAGTTGCCGTGGCAGGCAGTGCCAAACTTAGCCGCTGTTGATGGGGACGCAAGCGAGCCGACCCCGGACGCGGCGGTAAAATTCCCCGCAAATTTAATCGCTGGCCGCGTCGCTCAATTTGCACACCCAACCGAGCTGCCTTCAGCCGCTGATTCACCTGAGCTAACTGCTGATCAAAGTTGAGCGCCATTGGGGGTCAGTCTGAGTCATTGCAATCCACACGATAACAGCAGGTTCTCCTAGATCGAGCCGTCAATAACTATTGGGCAAAATGAGAATTTTAGCCATGGGAATTGTTTGCCAGTTGATTGCGGCTACCCGCCATCAGATAATAGCCAATAACCGTCAGCAGTGAGGATAACTTTCTCACTGTCTGCATCTTGCCATTGACCGCAATTGTTCACAACCGCTTGGGAGGGTTATCGGATGCTTCTTTTCATAAAAAAACTCTTTGGTGCCATTTTTGGTCTCTTGGCTGCCCTGGGCAAACTCTTGGGTCTTGGGAAAAAAAGTGAGTTCTACGTTGAAATGGAGCCCACCCCAGAACCTGCTGCGCCACCAGTGGCAGCATCAGTCCCTGAGACACCTGCTGCCCCCACCCCAGCTCCTGAACCCGTTGCTGCCGTCACGGCAGTCGAACCAACATCGACTCCCTCAACTCCTACACAACCCGCACCAGTTGCACCAAGTGTTCCCTATAACCAATTTCCACGGCGGCGTCGCCCGGGTGCCAATATGGCCAGCTTTTTAACCATGGCGCGGCAAGTGCGTCCTTCCACCTAAAAATACTAGGCGAGGATGGGGGGCACCCCCCCGCCTTAATTTTCCGTTCAGAAACAGATTTTTCGAAAAGCTATGGTTGCTTCCCTGCCACCGCTCACATCAGAGACCCTGTGGCAAATTCTCAATGATCAGATTGAGGATGCAACGGTCAACCAGCTATTGTGGCACTGTCTTGGCTACCGTTACGATCCTGCAAAGCAGACTTGGCAATGCGATGGCGTTCCGCCCGAGTGGGCAACGGCTTACCCCGAACCCCCTGATTTTATTGGCAGCCGCCCTGCCATTGTCAAACTTACGCGCTCGATTCCCCCTGCCCACAAGCAGCTCCTAAAAGAGCAATTGGGGTTTGAGGGCTATCGGATTCATGAATTGACCCCACGGCGGACGCGGCGAGCGACTGCTGTGAACTGGCTCCTCAGTTATCTGGCCAGCCATCCTGCGGCTGAATCTGAATCCCTTCAGCAATAAATGCCCTGCGCCACTTCTAGGGCAACTTGGCGGATTGCACCATAAACTTTGGTAAGCTCTTCTTCACTGATACAGTAGGGCGGCAAAATATAGAGGGTTGACCCCAAGGGGCGCAGGAGCACCCCCAGTTCTAAAAAGCGGCGGCGCAGGTGCGGCACGAGGGCGCTGAAGTAGGAGCTGTCGTTGATCTTTAACTCCATGGCGGCGATCGTGCCACAGGTACGGAACTGCTTCAGGTTACTCAGCTCTGCGAGGTAGCTCTGGTAAAACTGCCAGTGTAGGGCTTCTAAGCGCTGGTAAGTGTGGGGGTGCTCAAGGAGCAATTGGAAGGAGGCGACACTAACAGCGCAGGCCAAAGGATTGCCGGTGTAGGAATGGCTGTGGAAAAAGGCGCGGGCGGGGTCATCGTCGTAAAACGCTTCATAGATGGTCTCTGTTGCAAGGGTTACGGCCAAGGGTAAGCACCCCCCCGATAACCCTTTTGATAAGCACAGCAAATCAGGAGTTGTGCCTGCTTTTGTGCAAGCAAACAGGTCACCTGTGCGTCCAAAGCCGGTCATCACTTCGTCGTAGACCACGAGTACCCCGTAGGCTTTGGCAAGGTCAGAGACGGCCTGCAAAAATTCTGGACGGCACATCCGCATCCCCCCAGCCCCCTGCACTAGGGGCTCAATGAACAGCGCCGCATATTCGTTGGGCGCTGCCGCAAGGGTTGCTTCAAGAACCGCCAGCGCTGCGGTTTCCTTGCTGGCCACCTCTGGATCTTCGGGATAGGTTGCGGGATAGGGAATGATTGTGAGGGGGGGCAATAGGGGTTGAAAGGGCTGCCACCAAGGAGAACTTTGCCCCACGGTCATCGCCCCGAGGGTGTCGCCATGGTAGCCCCCGGCAAAACCAATCAGGCGCGATCGCTGGGGCTGCCCCACTTGCTGCCAGTACTGGTAAGCCATTTTCAGGGCTACTTCCACAGCCGTGGAGCCATTGTCGGAAAAAAAGACACGCTGCAAGGAGGCGGGGGTGTGTTCGCACAGCAACTGAGCTAGGGTCTCGGCCGGTTCGTGGCTAAAGCCAGCAAAGATAACGTGCTCCAGTGTTTGCGCCTGTTGATACAGCGCTTCGGCTAAAACCGGATGGCTGTGGCCGTGCAGCGTTACCCACCAACTGGAAATGGCATCAATAATTTGCCGCCCATCTTGTAGCTCCAGAATGGCTCCCTTGGCTCGGGTAACGGGGAGCGGTGGACCCGCAGTTTTCATTTGGGTAAAGGGCTGCCAGATGGGTGAGCTCAGCATGGTGGCTTCTCCGTGGACAGCGGGGTTGTCTCGGCGGCAGTAAGGCGAGCCTTAAGGGTCTGAAACACCGCATCGGGAATAGCACAGCGGAGCGATCGCCCCAACCGTTTTTTGTGCTGAGCCAGCTTCAAACAGCTTTCTTGAGGGCAAAGGTAGGCAGAACGTCCCATGCCCTCATCTACTCTAACGGTGTGGTCTGGCCAGCAGCGCACAATCCGCCAGAACTCGGTGCGATCAGCAATCCGGCCACAGGCCACACAGCGCCGCTGCGGTACTCCCATCCTGTTGCTCCTTTAGCTAGCGACATCTTGGGCTGCGAGAGCCGCCATGGCGAGGCGATCTTCCTCTTCATAGTTGTAGGTAGAACTGTCGCGCACTTCAATTTTCCAACCCGTTAAGCGGGTGGCTAACCGCACATTTTGGCCTTCTTTACCAATCGCCTGCGGTATCTTATCTGGTGCCACGAGGACGTGGGCAATCCGAGCCTCTGGGTTAATTAGGCGCACCTCTTCCACAGGTGCCGGGCTGAGGGAGTTGGCAATGTACGTGGCTGGATCGGGGGACCAGCGAATGACATCAATTTTTTCACCCCGCAACTCATTGACAACCGCTTGGATGCGAGAGCCACGGGCACCAATACAAGCACCCACCGGATCCACATCCCGCTCAAGGGTGTCCACGGCAATTTTCGTGCGGGGCCCCACTTTGGGGGTGGGAGGATTGGCTTCTCGAGCAATCGCGATAATCCGTACCACTTCGTCTTCAATTTCCGGTACTTCATTGGCAAACAAATACACCACTAGACCCGCATCAGCCCGTGACACTTCCAATTGCGGCCCCCGCTGCGGCCCTTCCTTCACCCGCTTCAGGTACACCTTAAACGTGGAGTTGGCGCGGTAATTATCACTGGGAAGTTGCTCCCGCTTGGGCAGTTCTGCTTCCACTTCTGGCTGACTGGCATCACTGCGAACCGCCATAATGACCGAGCGGCGCTCAAACCGCAACACCCGACCGAGGAGAACTGTGCCCTCCAAATCCTGAAATTCTTCTTGTACTAAGCGGCGCTGCTGCTCTCGGAGCTTTTGGGACAACACTTGCTTGGTTTGCATTGCGGCCATGCGGCCAAATTCTTGATGATCAGGCGTGACATCCAAGAGTACTGTATCCCCCAGTTGGGCATCCTGTACCACTTCGATCACGTCGGCAAGGGCAATTTCTGCATCGGGGTTGGTAACGGTTTCGGTAATGGTTTTGGTCGCCAGTACTCGAAATCCTTCCTGTTCGGTATCTAATTCCACTTCAAAATTGGCAAAGTGGTCGTCTTCAAAGTGGGCATGGTCAGGGCGTAAGCTGCGGCGATAGCGCTCATAACCTTTTAGTAGAGCTTCCTGAAGAGCTTGATGAACAGCATGCTTGGGCAAATGCCGTTCCTGACTAATTTCGTTGATCATGGCTCGCAGGCCTGGTAAGCGATAGGTACTCATCGTAAATTTCAACCTCTTGGTGTGATGAAGTTTGGGGATTGCAGATGCTGCCGTCAGACTTGCTTTCCGTATTACGTTTCTCCGCTGGGGGTGTAGAGTTGCACAGTAGCAATCAGTGCCCGCGGAATGGCCAGCGATCGCCCCTTTTGATTGAGATAGACGTTGTCCGCATCGCGACGAACAAGGTTGCCTTCCCAAAGAGTTTTGCCGCGATGGGGTGCTGTGGTGGTCACTCGCACGGGAAAGCCACGAAATGTCGTAAAGTCGCGATCGCTGGTGAGGCGATCGGACAGTCCTGGACTGGATACTTCCAGCACATAGGCAAAGGCAACCTCTGGGGTAGCATCCAACAGGCTTTCAAGGGCGCGACTCATCCGTTCGCAGTCCTCTAAGCTTGTGTCTGCACTGGGGTGACGCACCTCCACGCGCAAGATGGGGGGTGTCTGATGGGGGTGCCACTGCACACTAACCAGTTCAAGTTGCTCTTGGTCGGCAACCTGCTGTGCCAAGGCTTGGACAACAGGTAGAAGCGATTGCATCTGCATAAGAAACAAAAAAGGCGGGTCATTGCCCACCGTCTGAAAATAGACTGTTTTGCAAACTGAGCCTCCAAAACAGCAGAAACTGTTAGACGCTCTTTAGTGGCGGTAGGCTATCTATGCGAATCCATAGAAACTGACCACTTGGCTGGTTTAGCAGCAGCCGTTGGGAAATCTCAGCACACATTTCACTTGCTTATCATTTTACACCATAGCGCTGCCAAACCTTAGGGGCCAAAACTATAACGCCTACTGAGCAGTGCTCAGCTTTATGAAAACAATTGGTATTCTTGCTCGCAGGTAGTCAACTGTACTTGGGGAAAACCGCACCGAACCAGTAAAATCTAACCTGCATAACTCAGGATAACGCTCATGATGGATACGGCGATCGCAACCATTCGTGCTCGGGAAATTTTAGACTCGCGGGGCCGACCCACGGTAGAAGCCGAAGTTGAACTGGACTGTGGTGTGGTCGGGTTAGCCCAAGTCCCTAGCGGTGCCTCAACCGGAAGTTTTGAAGCCCATGAACTGCGCGATGGCGATCCCAAGCGCTATGGCGGCAAGGGAGTGCTCCAAGCGGTTGAAAATATTGAAACCACGATTCTCAGTGCCCTAGTAGATCAAAATGCCCTTGACCAGACCGTGATTGATCAGTGCTTGTTGGAGCTCGACGGTACGGACAATAAATCCAATCTTGGAGCGAATGCCATCCTAGCGGTTTCCTTGGCCACGGCAAAGGCAGCGGCGGACTACCTCGGCCAACCCCTTTACCGCTACTTGGGCGGCCCTTTGGCGAATGTGCTGCCGGTGCCAATGATGAATGTGATTAACGGCGGTGCCCATGCGGCCAACAACATTGATTTTCAAGAATTTATGATTATGCCGGTGGGTGCCCCGAGTTTTAGGGAAGGGTTGCGCTGGGGAGCAGAGGTTTTTGCAGCCCTCAGCAAGGTGCTCGCCGATAAAGGACTCCTCACGGGGGTTGGCGATGAGGGCGGATTTGCCCCGAATTTGGCCTCGAATCAAGCGGCTCTCGATATTTTGCTGCAAGCCATTGAACTGGCAGGTTACACCCCCGGCTCCCAGGTGGCTTTGGCCTTAGATGTGGCTGCCAACGAGTTCTATGACAATGGCCGTTATACCTTTGACAATGCCAGCCGTAGTGGTGCAGAGCTGGTGAGCTACTACGAGCAACTGGTGAGCAACTACCCGATTGTGTCGATTGAGGATGGCTTACAGGAGGAAGATTGGGAGAGTTGGGAACTGCTCACCCAAGCCTTGGGCCATCGGGTGCAACTGGTGGGGGATGACTTGTTTGTCACCAATCCTAAACGCCTCAAACGTGGGATTGACAGGGGTGTGGCCAACGCCATCTTAATTAAGCTCAACCAGATTGGCTCGCTGACGGAAACGCTGCAAACTATTGATTTGGCCACCCGCAGTGGCTACCGTTCGATTATTAGCCACCGCTCCGGCGAAACGGAAGATACCACAATCGCGGATCTGGCGGTGGCCACCCGAGCCGGCCAAATTAAAACCGGTTCCCTGTGCCGCAGTGAACGGGTGGCAAAATATAACCGTCTGCTCCGCATTGAAGCGGAACTAGGGGATCAGGCGGTGTATGCCCCTACGGTCGGATTAGGTCCTCGCTAGGTGCTCCATCGACCTCGCAAACGCTTTGGTCAGCATTGGCTCCGCAGTGAAGCAGTTCTGGTGCAGATTGTCCGGGCGGCTGAGTTGACTGCGGGCGATCGCGTCCTTGAAGTGGGACCGGGGCGGGGTGCCCTTACCCGTCCGCTGCTGGCAACGGGGGCAACTGTGGTGGCGGTGGAGTTAGATCGTGACTTATGCGCAGGGTTACGGCGACAGTTCGGGGGCGATCGCTTTCAACTGGTGGAAGGGGACATCCTGCGCACGGATCTAGCCCCTTTGGGGTGTAATAAGGTGGTGGCGAATATTCCCTACAACATCACGGGGCCGCTGCTCGGACACTTGCTGGGAACAATAAGCCAGCCCCGCACGCCTCCCTTTGAGCGCCTTGTCCTACTGGTGCAAAAGGAAATTGGCGATCGCCTTATGGCCAGTCCCGGCAGCAAGGCCTATGGTGCCCTTTCGGTACGCAGCCAATTTTTAGCCATCTGTGAGTCGGTATGCTCAGTGCCACCCCGTGCTTTTCAACCACCGCCCAAGGTAGATTCAATGGTGATCTGTTTGCAGCCCCATCAGACCCTGCCGCCTGTTTCCGCCCCCCGCTGGCTAGAGCGTTTGGTCAGCCAAGGCTTTGCCAACCGCCGCAAAATGCTGGCCAATGCCCTCAAACCCCTCGTTGATCCAGCCATTGTCCGCCAAGCATTAATTGATCTCGGTCTTTCCCCCGACAGCCGCGCGGAAGCCCTCACCCTTAAGAACTGGCTTGCCCTCAGTGAGATCCTGCCCATGCCTTAAAAGAGACTCATCAATACCAGCACGGTACCGAGCGTGCCACAAGCGGCTGCTCCCAAACTGGTGTAAAGAACTGTATTCCTAGTTTCTTGGCTGAGGCTATCTTCCGATCTCAGGGAAATAAAAAACTTTTGTCCCTTAGTCGTTGGGCGCTCAATCCGCAGCGTTCCGGTTTGGTCACTGGCAGTACCCACAATCAGCACTGAGCGATCAACGGGCAAAATCCACTCTTGATAGCGGTAACCTAAAGTGGTGCCACTCCCCATCGCGAGCGTGCCGACGTTGAGGGTAAAGGCGCCAAAAGAGAGACGACTAGCGGTATTTGCGGGGCGAAACTCATTCAGAACCTGTACCGTTTCAATGTCAGCCCCTGTGGCATCGACTTCAATTTCCCCATGGCGATCGCGCAGGCGAAACGGAATGGATTGGCTATTACTGCTAATGGTGTCCGAGCGGCGTTCAGTGCGCCAGCGGGTGCGTCCTTCACTATCGGTCTCGCGCACTTGCTCCTCGTACTCCCGCGTCACTGCCATCCTGTAGTAAACACAGGGCACTTGTTTTAGCTCTGATAGCAAAGGGGTATCGGTTGTCACTTGGCCGGTGATTTTCACGTATTCCCGCAGGTTGCCACCACCAATTTCTTGGGCAACTTGTTCCTGGAGGCGATGCAGTTCAGCCGTAGTGGTTGGAGTGGCCAACTTGAGGCTGCGTAGCTTGAGGCGATAGTGACGTTGGACAAAAAACAAAACAATCCCAACCACAACCAGAATGCCGCCCAAAATACCCATGGTTTTGTCTCAACGCCTCTTTAACACCATTGTGACACCTGTCCCCACCAGACGATAACCGTGGCAGAGGAGCAATCGTTGAGCCAAGGACAGGGGTAGTGTAGGATGAATGCGATCTATCCGTTGTAATTGAGCACCTGTGATTGATCTCAAACAGCTCCGAGAAAACCCTCAAGCCGTGGGCGATCGCCTGCGGCAACGCCAAGGGAACTACGATCTAGAAACCATCCTGAAATTAGATGCCCAACAGCGCCAACTGGAGCAACAGCGCTCCCAACTGCAAGCCCGCAGCAATGAAATTGGTGCCCTTGTCGGCAAGAAAATGAAGGCGGGCGCCAAAGCTGACGACCCTGAAATCCAAGCCCTCAAAGCAGAGGCCAATGACCTTAAGAAAACCCTCGCAGATTTGGAGCCGCAAGAGCGAGAGCTCAAGCAACACCTAGAAGCCCTGCTGCTGACAATTCCCAACCTGCCCAGCGACACCACCCCCATTGGTCGCGATGAAACCGAAAATGTGGAAGTCAGGTCTTGGGGGGACGAGTTCAAGCCGAGCCATCCCTGCCGTCCCCATTGGGAAGTGGCTGCCGACCTTGGCATCCTCGATGTGGAGCGCTCTGTCAAGATTGCCCAAAGTCGTTTTGTCAGCCTTGTGGGCAGGGGAGCCGCCCTTGAGCGAGCACTGATTCAGTTTATGCTCGATACCCATACTGCTCGCGGTTACGTGGAAGTTCTGCCTCCGTTTTTAGTCAACAGTGCCTCGTTGACCGCCACTGGCCAGTTACCCAAATTTGCTGAGGAAAGTTTTCGCTGTGCCGATGACGATTTGTGGCTGATTCCCACGGCTGAAGTACCGGTCACGAACTTTCATCGCGATGAAATTTTAAGCGCGGATCAACTGCCCCTCAATTACTGCGCCTACACCCCCTGCTTTCGCCGCGAAGCTGGCAGCTACGGCAAAGACACCCGCGGGCTGATTCGTCTGCACCAGTTTGACAAAGTGGAGCTGGTGAAGTTCGTGCATCCCCAGACCTCCGCCGCCGAGCACGAGAAACTGGTGGCGGATGCGGAATTTATTCTCCAAGCTTTGAAGCTTCCCTATCGGGTAATAGAGTTATGCACAGGGGATTTGGGCTTTGCCGCGATGAAGTGCTACGACCTTGAGGTGTGGCTGCCTGCCGCCAACTGCTATCGCGAAATCTCCAGTTGTTCCAACTTTGGTGATTTTCAGGCACGGCGAGGCAAAATTCGCTTCAAAGGGGGCAAGCAAAAGGGCACCCAGTTTGTGCATACTCTGAATGGCTCGGCTCTTGCCGTGGGACGCACAATGGCAGCGATTCTGGAAAACTACCAGCAACCCGATGGTTCCGTGAAGGTTCCCGAGGTGCTCCAGCCCTATCTGCGGCGATCGCACCTACAGGGAGACACCCTGTGAAGACGACCCTTGCAGCGATCGCCCACGCCCTTGGCCTCGGGGGACACTGGCCGGAGCAACCGGTGACGGGTATTTGCACCGATTCCCGCCAAGTGGCTGCGGGAAATGTTTTTCTGGCCCTGCGGGGGGAGACCTTTGATGGCCATCAGTTTGTGGCGCAGGCGGCAGCCGCGGGGGCGATCGCCCTCATTGTCGCAGAACCAGTCCCTAGCAATCTTCCCCAACTGCAGGTGCCCAATACCCTGACGGCCTATCAACAGTTGGGACGCTGGTGGCGACAACAATGCCATGCCCAAGTCATTGCCGTCACGGGTTCGGTGGGTAAAACAACAACGAAAGAACTGATTGCCGCAGTTCTCAGCCACTACGGCAACGTTGTCAAAACCGAAGCGAACTATAACAACGAGATTGGTGTGCCCAAAACGCTTTTGCAACTATCCCCAGAGCACAAGTTTGCCGTCATTGAAATGGGGATGCGGGGGCGCGGCGAAATTGCCCTCCTCAGTCAAATTGCCCAACCGGATGTAGCGGTCATTACCAATGTAGGAACAGCCCATATTGGTCGCCTTGGCTCGCGGGAAGCCATAGCCGCCGCCAAGTGTGAACTGCTCGCCGAAATGCCCTCCAACAGGACAGCGGTGCTGAATGCCGATTGCCCCCTGCTGCTGGCAACCGCCGCCCAAGTCTGGACAGGAAAGACCCTTACCTACGGTCTGACGGCAGGGGACTACCAAGGGGCGTATGAGCCACCGAATACGCTGCAACTTGGGCAGCACACCTATACTCTGCCCCTCGTGGGGGCTCACCATGCCCTCAACTTCTTGGCAGCCTTGACGGTCTTGAAAGCGTTAGGGCTAAATCCCCAACACCTTCCCCCCCAGTTGGAGCTGCACTTGCCCCCAGGTCGCGGGGGGCGCTACCACCTTGAACCGGATATTCTCCTGTTAGATGAAACCTACAATGCTGGTCTAGAGTCAATGCTGGCGGCTCTGCAAGTGTTGGCACAGGTGCCAGGAGAGCGGCGGATTGCCGTCTTGGGAGCTATGCGCGAGTTGGGGGAGTTTTCCGTGCCCTTCCATGAACAGGTGGGGGCGGCAGTTGCCCAGTTGGGACTCGATCAACTCCTGATTTTGGATGCAGGACCAGAAGGAGAAGCTTTAGCACGGGGTGCGGGGACAGTTCCCAGCCATCACTTCGACCGCCACGAGTCCCTTGTGGAATACTTACTCGGGAATTTGCAACCGGGCGATCGCCTCCTGTTTAAGGCCTCTCATTCTGTGGCCTTAGATCGCGTCGTGGCTGAACTCCGACAGCAGTGGCCTAGCGCCAAGCCGGATGATTCAGGAGGGCATTAATGAGTTGCACCCCCCGCAACTGGTTGGTGAGCGGTAAATGCCCCCGCGGTGCACTTAAGTCCCAAATAAACTCGTTCGGGTAACGGGGCCACTTTTTCCCTTGCCGCCAGCCAATTTTTTCCCAAAGGCGATCCCAGTTCTGGCCACAGCCTAGCCACAGTTGCCGCTGCACGGAGTAGCCAAACCGTCCAAGGGAAAATGCCAGCCACAAGCGATCAATCGTTTGCAGGTCGGGAATGGGGAGTTGTTCTGCTTCTGTAAAGTACAGCCAGCGCCGCTTTTGTGCTGCGGGTCCCGCCAGCGTACATAGGAGTTGACTGGTAAGGCGATCCGCCGCTTCAAACTCGAGCTGCACCAGATGATCTGCCAACGGGCGGTAATCTATCCCCCGTTCCGATGCTAGGGGCACGACTCCGTCGGGATAGTGCTGGCTTAAAAAGTCTTTTACGGTGGCATCGGCGGCTTGCACCAATAGGCGGTAGGTTTGACCCCGCACCCACAGGGCAGGAGCTGGCTCTAAGGTTTCACTGGCCTGCAAAAATTCTTGCAACAGTGGACAACCCTCAACCCCCACGGTTGCCAAGGTTTCAAGGGCAGCCAGCTGTTGTTTTTCACTGCCGCTAAACAACTGAGTGCGTAAATCAGCCAAGGCCAAATTCATTCCTACCATGCCCCGCGTGCGTCCTCCCCTTGCAACTGTAGTATGCGCTGCACAATCGCTGTTGTTGAGCTAGCGACTTCCACCGGAATCAGCTCAATCCGCCCCCCATAGCGAGCGACGGCTGGCGCTTCGGGTAGGGTTTCTAGCTCATAATCTCCCCCCTTGACGTAGATGTCCGGCTGGAGCACTTCAATGAGGGGAACAGCGGTGCGATCGCCAAACAAGACTACGGCATCTACTGATCGTAAACCAGCGAGAACCTCTGCCCGCTGCTGTTCGGGAATAATGGGTCGCTGTGGTTTTAGCGCCGCCACGGAGCGATCGCTGTTGAGACCCACCACCAGACGCTTGCCTAACTGCCGTGCCGCCTTTAGGTAGCGCACATGGCCAGCATGAAGTAAATCAAAACAGCCATTGGTAAAGACAAGGGGACGCCACTCGTCTGGCGCAGCAGCAATGGTGGCGGCCAAATCCGCCAGGGTGTAAAGGCTACTAATCAGATTGTACCTCCCTCAGGGGCTACCCTTAGCCTATCAGAGGGTGCCGCGAAACAGTCCTTGGGGGCGCACAAGCAGAACTGCCATCATAATCACCATGGCAACAGCTAATTTATACTCGGCGGGAATAAGGACGGTACTCATTTCTTGCGCCACGCCAATTATCAGGGCGCCCGCGATCGCCCCGTAGGGATTGCCAATACCCCCCAAAATGACACTGGCAAACAGGGGCAAAATTAAAAACCACCCCATAGCGGGACGAACAGCGGTAATGAGGCCATAGAGCCCCCCCGCCACGCCAGTGAGTACCCCCGCGAGCAGCCATGTGCACAGCACCACCCACTCCACGTCAATGCCAGAAACGCGAGCCAAGTCCAAATCATCCGCTACCGCTCGCATCGCTTTGCCCACCTTGGTGCGCTGGAGCAGAAAATGAACCGCAGCGATCGCCACCACTGCCAAAACCATAACAACAATTTTCGAGTAAATGATTTTAATGCCAAAAATATCCAGTGCTGGCATTACCGGTAGGCGATAGGTTTGGTTCTCACTGCCCCAAATGAGGATAACGGCATTGCGCAGGAAAAACGACAGACCAATGGACATAATAATCAACGTTGTTGAGGTGGCGCGGCGATCGCGCATCGGTGCCCAGAGCAATTTCTCACTGATGAGCATCAGTCCTGCCGTTCCCAAGCCCCCCAGCAGCATGGCCAACCAAATATCCATGCCCATCGCGTTGGCCACCAACGTCAGGTAGGCGCCAAGGGTCATAAAATCACCGTGGGCAAAGTTAGGCAGCCGTAGAATGCCAAACGTCAGCGTCAGGCCTACCGCCGCAAGGGCAATAATGCTGCCCACCGCCAAGCCGTTGACCAACAGTTGAAGGAGTTGAATATCCATCGGAATTACGTTGCCCTACGCCCTCTTGCACAAGAGTAGCGAAAAGTGGGGCATCACTAGCGATCGCCCCGACGGTTTCAGCAGATTTTGCAGCGTCTCACTTCCTTAGCCGCGCCGTAGATCCTTGGCCATGGAACGGAATAGATCAAGGTTGGGATCCCTGCGGCGACGTTCTTGCTCTTCCTGAGCTGGCGGGACAACCTCACTGACACTGGGTTCTGGTTGGCCTTTATTCTGAGCCTCAGGATCCACTTTTTCTACTGAGGAGACCAGTTCGACCACCTCAACCACTTTCTTTTTGTCTGGGCTAGCAGGAAACGTTTTCTTGACAGCTTTAGGAGTGCGCATGTAGTCAATGTTGCCGTAAGTTTTAGCCTCATCGGGGTCTAAAAAAAACTCTTTTGTGGGTTTGGGTTCGGCTGCTGCCTTTTTACCGCGGCGAAATAGACCGTCAAAGAGTCCCATAGCTAGAATGTTACCTTTTATGAAGAAACCGTTAATCAGTTTACAATGGAAGCCAAAAGCAAACCATAGCAACCGTTACCATTTCATGCCTCGTGCCCCCTCCTTCGGCTTAAAAGCTGATCACTTCCGGCATCCCCGTGATCGCGATGCGACCGCTGCCCTGAAACAACTGCCGGGGCTGGATATACTGGTGCGCACCATTCTAGGCTCCGTGGCCGAGCAGGCCTTTTACTTGGAAAACATTGGCAGTAGCCTCCACCTGAGCGAGCAACAGCTACCGGAAATCTATCATTTGCACCTTGAGGCCTGCCGCTGTTTAGATTTAGAGCCACCTGCCCTCTATCTGAAGCAGCATCCGGTACCGAATGCCTACACGTTTGCCATGCGGGGCAAACAGCCTTTTGTGGTTTTGCACACCGCCTTAGTGGAACTGCTGACCCCAGTGGAATTGCAAGCGGTTCTCGCCCATGAACTGGGGCATCTGAAATGTGAGCATGGGGTTTACCTGACGATCGCCAACTTGCTGCTACTGGCCACGAGCCAGCTTTCGCCGTGGGGGCTGCTTTTAGCGCAGGGACTGCAAACCCAACTGCTGCAATGGTTGCGCTGTGCGGAGCTGAGTTGCGATCGTGCCGCCCTACTGGTGACGCAAGATGCCCGCGTTGTCGCTTCAGTCCTGATGAAGCTGTGTGGTGGCTCGCCCCAGTGGAGCGATCGCCTCAATTTAGATGCCTTTATTGCCCAAGCCCGCCAGTACGATGCGGCCAATGATGTCTGGCAACAGGTGTTCAAAGAGTTGCAGGCCAGTCAACTCACACACCCCCTGCCGGTACTGCGAGCACGGGAAATTCTCGACTGGGCGGACACTCAGCAGTACCATCAACTGCGGCAGTCCCTAGCCACTACCAAACCCTAGGCAGCCAGCGATCGCCAAATTATTGAAAAGTGTTACAGTTCTCGCTCTCGAGGATTAAATCCTTGAAGACAAAAAATTGCCGTGATACCATCCAAACTGTTGTTTGTTAGCAGTGATTGGGAGTTGTCCGTTGTCACTTCGGGTAGCCGTTGTTGGTGGTGGTCCAGCGGGTTCCTCTGCCGCCGAAATTTTAGCCAAGGCTGGAATTGAGACCTATCTTTTCGAGCGTAAATTAGACAATGCCAAGCCCTGTGGCGGAGCCATCCCCCTGTGCATGGTCAGTGAATTTGAGTTACCCCCGGAAATTATTGATCGGCGGGTACGAAAAATGAAAATGATTTCCCCCTCCAACATCGAGGTAAATATTGGCCAAACCCTCAAAGACAACGAGTACATCGGCATGTGCCGCCGCGAAGTTCTCGACACGTTTATGCGCAATCGAGCCGCGGATCTGGGCACCAACTTGATCAATGGCACGGTCTTTAAGCTGGAGCAGCCCACAACGAGTGATCGACCCTACACGCTGCACTATGTGCTTGCGGATGGCAGCACCCAAACCCTCGACGTGGATGTCGTGATTGGTGCCGATGGTGCCAACTCCCGCATTGCTAAGGAAATTGATGCTGGGGACTACAACTACGCCATTGCTTTCCAAGAGCGAATTCGCTTGCCCGCCGACAAAATGGCCTACTACGACGAGTTGGCGGAGATGTACGTCGGTAACGATGTGTCCCCCGATTTTTATGCGTGGGTCTTTCCCAAGTACGACCACGTCGCCGTGGGCACCGGCACGATGAAAGTGAATAAAGACCGCATTCGCGAGCTGCAAGCGGGCATTCGGGCACGGGCAGCCGCCAAACTCGAGGGCGGACAAATTATCAAAGTGGAAGCCCATCCCATTCCTGAGCATCCGCGGCCACGCCGGGTGGTAGGACGGGTCGCTTTGGTGGGAGATGCCGCGGGTACGGTCACGAAGTCCTCAGGCGAAGGGATTTATTTTGCCGCCAAGTCGGCGCGCATGTGCGCTGAAACGATTGTTGAAGCTTCAAATAATGGTCGCCGCATTCCCACGGAAGCAGATCTCAAGGTCTATCTCAAGCGCTGGGACAAGGCTTACGGCATGACCTATTTGGTATTGGATTTGCTGCAGCGGGTCTTTTACCGCTCCGATGCCACCCGCGAAGCCTTTGTGGAAATGTGTAGCGATGTGGATGTGCAAAAGCTCACGTTTGATAGCTACCTCTACAAAACCGTGGTGCCCGCCAACCCCCTTGTGCAGTTGAAAATTACGGCTAAAACCATCGGTAGTTTGTTGCGGGGTAATGCCTTAGCGCCCTAGCTACGAGTGCTGGCGCAGGAAGCGCAGCAGCTTTTCCAGATGCTCAGGCAACGGGGCGATCGCCACCAGGGGTTCCTCCGTGCGGGGATGCATCAGCTCGAGGCGAAAGGCGTGCAGCGCTTGGCCGGGGAGCTTCATCTTGACGGGGGAGCCACGACCATACAGGGGATCCCCCAGCAACGGCCAGCCGAGGTGCGCAGCATGGACGCGAATCTGGTGCGTGCGACCCGTCTCAAGGTGAAATTCCACCAAGGCACAGTGGCGGAAACGCTCGCGAACAAACCAGTGGGTGGTGGCGGTGCGCCCTTGGGGTGCAGGGACAACCGCCATTTTTTTGCGATCGCCCCCATGGCGGCCAATTTGGGTTGTAATCGTTCCGGTATCCGTACTAGGTTGGCCATAGACGACCCCGAGATAATGGCGCTGCATTTGCCGGGATTTCAGTTGCCCTTGCAGGTGCTGAAGTGCTAGCTCTGTTTTAGCCACCACCATCACACCGGAGGTATCCTTGTCCAGGCGATGCACAATACCCGGACGTTTCACCCCACCAATCCCTGCTAAATCCGGACAGTGCGCCAACAGGCCATGGACAAGGGTGCCGTGGTCATGCCCCGGCGCAGGATGCACCACTAGATCAACCGGCTTGTTGAGGATGATCAAATCAGCATCCTCGTAGAGAATGTCTAGGGGTAAAGTTTCTGGTTCCAAGTCAAGGGGTTTGGGTTCCGGCAGCGTAATGTCCAAGACCTCGCCGCCACTCAGGGGTTGATTTTTGCGATCGCACACCTGCTGGTTAATGCGCACCTGCCCCTGCTGGATGAGTTGCTGCCAGCGGGAGCGGGAGAGTTGGGGGTAGTGCTGGGCTAAAAACGTATCGAGGCGATCGCCCCCTTGGGCAACCGTAAGGGTCAAGGTTGTGGTCATACCGCCAGCACTAGACGAGCGTATGCCCCAAGGCTAAACCCACCACCAGCATCCCCAACACGAGGAAGGGCTGAGCACTGGCTTGGTACTTAACATCGTTGTTGACAGGATCCCGCAGAAAGTACATATCCTGAAAGACAATTTGCGGGATGATCAGCAAAATTAAAATGACGGCGTAAAGATTGGCGTGCAGGGTCATCAGGTAGCCAGCAATCCCCAACTGAAAAATGTCAATCATCAGGACACAAATCCACGCCGCAGTGGTCACCCCAAACATTACAGGCAACGAAGCTAAGCCCAGTTGGCGATCGCCCTCAACACTTTTGAAATCATTGACAATGGCAATGCCCAACCCGGCCAAGCTATAGATCAGGGTGAGGATGACAATCGTTGGGGTTAACTGGCCAAAAAGGGCATGACCCGCCCACCAGGGCAGGGCAATGTAGCTGGCACCTAGGGCATAGTTCCCGAGCCAACCGTTCTTTTTCAGCTTTAGCGGCGGTGCCGAATAGATGTAGGCCAAAAAGCCCCCGAGGAGGGCAATTTTTGTGACCGGGAATGTGGGATGATCCGCCCACAGATCCAACAGCACCGCTAAACTCAGGCCCGCGACCACCAGAAAAATAATTTGTGCCCGCACTTGGTTGAGGGAAATGGCACCGGAGGGAATGGGGCGGTAGGGTTCGTTAATGGCATCAATGTCGCGATCGTAGTAGTCATTCAGCGTTTGCGTATAGCCTGCCATGAGGGGACCCGAGAGCAGCATACAGGTTGCCGCCTTCAGAACGTCTTCAAGGCTCCAAGTAAAGCCCCCCGAGGAGGCTGCCCCGCACACCACCCCCCAGATCAGCGGAATCCAAGTAATGGGCTTCATCAGTTGCAGGCGAATTTTCCAGATATTCGTTTCGCCGCTTTTGGCACCCTTCATGCCCAAAAGTTGCCGTGCTGCCGCCGTTGTTTCTAGGGGCGGTGTTGTTTCAGGGGTGTCCGTCATAACGTTGTATTTGCCCAAAATTACCTACACGAGATGATTATAAAGCTCCGCTGGCGGCTTCCCGGAGGATTTGAGTTTCTTTGGCTACAGTACAGGCAGTAGTTTTTGGACTCAGCCCCGGAGGCACAAATGCCGGACGCTATCGCTGCAACGCCTCGCCGTCGTAACTCCATCTTCCAACGCCTGATGACCCTGCACTTTTGGCTGGCCTACGCCTTTTTGAGTTTGATTGGGCTGCACATCTTGGCTCAATGGAAGGTTGTAAAAGCAAACTGGCGGCGCTTCAGGGGGTTTGTGCACAAGCGGTTCCGCAATCCCTTATGATCAAAAGTTGACGCTTCGAGAAACAGCTACACCATGGAAACCCTCAAAATCACCGTTTATATCGTAGTCACCTTTTTTGTTCTCCTCTTTGTTTTTGGCTTTTTGTCCGGCGATCCCGCCCGTAACCCCAAACGCAAAGATTTAGAGTAATCCTCGCCAAAGGGGGGAAACATCGGGTAACGTATCAAGGCAGTAACCGTGAGGAATTTTAACCCTTGTTTTGGCTGCCAGTCTTTGCAAGTCTTCCCCCCGCTACGCTCAATCAACCGGCGGATATTTCCCAGGTGGCTGGGGCAGGCCAAGCGGAACTCCTCGGCAGTTCTATTGCCCCCGATTTGGGCTGGCCACTGCCGTTAGCAGCCACACCAACACCCGATTTTACCGCTCCCTTGCGTTTGGCGGAGGCCAATGCCGCCACACCGGTGGTGCGAGATCAGCCCCTTGAAGTGACCGCCGATCGCCAAGAATTTGATCTGCTGCGGCGTCTGTTCAGTGCCATTGGCAATGTCCTGCTGCGCTTTCAGGAAGGGGAACTGAGTGCTGATCGCATCCAAACTGACCTAGATAACCAAATTTTAGTGGCCGAGGGCAACGTGACCATTACCCGCGGCGATCAAGTGCTGCGGGGCGATCGCCTCGAATATAACTTGCGATTGGATCAGGGGCTGCTCATCAACGCCAGTGGCGTGGTCAACACTGTGCGGGTCAATCAAGATTTAGATCTGCGCCGCCCGTCAGACCCCGTTCAGTTAAGTAACCTGCCCGGGTTGCGCCAAGCAGAAGTTACCGAAGGCTTTGATCGACTGCGATTTGAAGCAGAGCGGCTCGAATTTGACGGTCGCCGTTGGTATGCCACGAATCTGCGGGTGACCAATGATCCCTTTAGCCCACCGGAACTGGAAGTTCGTGCTCGTGAAGCGACCGCAGAACCCCTTAACCCGGAAGAAACGCTCTTGAGCGTGCGGCGGGGGCGGGTAGTCTTTGATCAGCGCCTGGCTTTGCCCATTGTCCTCCGGCAGTTTGTTGTTGGTCGCCCCTATGAAATTCTGCCCCTCGAATTTGGCTACGATGAACAGGATCGCGGCGGCGTGTTCCTCATCTACCGCTACGCGGCCATCAATACCCGCAACACCACGCTGACGCTACTGCCTTCGATCTACTTGCAGCGCATTCTCAGCAATGATTTTGCCATTACTCGTGCCAATAGCTACGGAGCCGCTATCGAGCTGAGCCATCGGTTTAGTTCCCAAACCCGTATTCGTGGCTACGGCTTCTTGACCACGCTTGATCCGAGTGACTGGCCGCGCACCTCGCGGGCGATCGCCCAACTGCGGCACACCATTAACGACCAGAACCTGTTCAATGTTTCGGCCATTTACCGCCAACGCATTTTCAATGGTTCCTTGGGTGAGCAAGAACTCAAAAGTAGTTTTGGCGGCACGTTTAGCTCCTCCGACATTCCCTTGGGGCAAGGGCTAACGTTGAGCTACCTCTTTGGCGGGCAATACGTCACTGCCGCCAGCGATCGCCCCTCCCTCCCTCCTGAACCCACCCTTGGTCGCCTGCAGGCAGGCGTGAACCTCAACTGGGTCACTCCCCTTTGGCAGGGCACCGCGCTCCCACCGACCCGAGACGAAGGTCTGCGCTACACCCCCCAGCCCGTGCAGCCCTTTGTCCAGTTCTACACCAATGTGGGGGGGGTGGCCAATTACTACACCAATGGCAGCACCCAGCCCGCTCTAATTACAGGCGCGGGATTTCGGGGACAGTTCGGCCATTTTTCCCGCAACTGGTTTGACTACACCAGCTTTGATCTGGGGTTTACCCAAACCTTTAACGATCAGTCCTCCCCCTACCTATTTGATCGGATTGCGGACTTTAGCGTGGTCAACGTGGGGCTGCTACAACAACTGTACGGCCCCTTGCGAGTGGGAGCCCAAATGCAGATTAACGTGGATACGGGTGCCGTCTTTAACACCAATATTCTTGTGGAGTACAGCCGCCGCACCTACGGCGTAGTGGTACGCTATAACGTTGACCGCCAACTCGCCGCCATTGTGTTCCGGATCAATGGCTTTAACTGGCAGGGCAATGCCGATCCGTTTACCAGTCCCGTCCTTGGTACCGCTGAGGATGGTGTCCTCTTCTCTAATTAACCCACCCCCATAGCTATGAGTAACCTGCAAGTTTTTCCCAACCTTGAAGCCCTCACCACTGCGGCTGTGGAGTTTGTCTTGGCTCAGGCCACTGCCGCCATCCGTGAGCGGGGGCAGTTCACGATCGCCCTCGCGGGGGGGAACACCCCTAAGCCCCTTTACGAACAGTTGGCGGGCGCTGACACCCCTTGGGCACAATGGCAAATTTTTTGGGGGGATGAGCGCTACGTCCCCCACAACCACTCGGACAGCAATGCCGGTATGGCCATGGCTGTATGGCTCAACCACATTGACATTCCCGCGGCGAACATTCATCCCATGCCCACGGATGAAGCAGATCCCACCGTGGCAGCCGCGCGCTACGAAACCACGCTGCGGCAGGTTCTGGGCACACCAGCTCCAGCCATACCCACCTTAGATTTAATCCTGTTGGGGATGGGCCCCGATGGTCACACCGCATCCCTGTTTCCCCATACCCCTGCTCTGAAGGTGGGCGATCGCCTCGTTACTGTCGGGAATAAAGAGGGGCAGCCCCGTCTCACGTTTACGGTGCCGTTCATCAACCAAGCGCGGCAGATTCTTTTTCTTGTTACGGGGGCCAACAAACAAACGGCTCTGCGCCATATTTTGGGGCGAACAGGCGATCCTGAGACCTATCCTGCCCTGCTCATTGAGGGCGCAACAACATGGTTTTTGGATCAGGCGGCTGCCGAGGGAGTCGTTGATCCAAGCAATGTTTGATCAATTAGAACACTGACTAGAATATCGTTCAGATTGCCAATGAGTACCCTAATTCCCGTCCCACTGCCCCATTCCCCCTATACCATTGCCATTGGCATGCATGCTCGTTTGGCGCTGCCCCACCTGTTGGCACAGCACACCCAACTTGCGCCGAAAGCCCCCGCCCTGATGATCTCTAACCCCCAAATTTGGCGCCACTATGGCAGCGATCTGCAAGCCGCACTGGAAAAACAGGGCTGGCAAGTGACTCCCTGTTTGGTGCCCCCTGGTGAGCGCTATAAAACCCTGAGAACCGTGCAGAAAATCTATGATGCTGCCTTTGCCCAGCGCCTTGAGCGCAGTTCCACCCTCTTTGCCCTTGGAGGTGGCGTGATTGGCGATATGGCCGGTTTTGCAGCTGCCACGTGGTTGCGAGGCATTGCGGTGGTGCAAATTCCCACTAGTCTTTTGGCCATGGTGGATGCCTCGATTGGTGGGAAAACAGGCGTGAACCATCCCCAAGGCAAAAACCTCATTGGGGCATTCCATCAGCCGCGCTTGGTGGTTGTCGATCCCGCTGTTTTACAAACCCTACCCCCACGGGAGTTTCGGGCGGGGATGGCGGAGGTGATTAAGTACGGCGTGATTTGGGATGCCAAGCTGTTTGAGCTGTTGCAGTCGCTACCCCGCCTAGATCGCATCAGTGGGATTTCTGGCGATGCCCTCGAGCAAATTTTGCAGCATTCTTGCCAAGCCAAAGTTGCAGTGGTCTGCAAAGATGAACGGGAGGCAGGACTGCGGGCAATTTTGAACTATGGCCATACCATCGGTCATGCCTTGGAGAGTTTGGGGCAATACCGCCTGTTTAACCATGGGGAAGCCGTGGCGGTGGGAATGGTGGCTGCGGCTGAGTTAGCCGTTGCCCTCGGCTATTGGTCGGCTGCGGAAGCGGCGGCCCAGAACCAATTAATCGAAAAAGCAAAGCTGCCAACCAGGATTCCCAGCCATTTTGATGTGCAGGCCTTGGTTGCCCTCCTCCAACACGATAAGAAGGTGCAGGCGCAAAAGGTGCGCTTTATTTTACCACGGGCGATCGGCCATGCTGAAATCGTTGAGGACGTACCCACCGAGTTAATCGTGGCCACCCTCAAACAGCTACAGCATTAGAAACCATGCCTTAGTTGGGGGGATGCTCTGGCAGCAGCTCTTTTCTGCTGGCCTTGAGTTGCTTCCAGAGTCTTTTGATCTGGTCAAAAGCTTCCTGAGGGGAGAGCTTGCCACTGGTTTCTAGGCAGGAAATGTAGCTCACTTTAGTCGAAAATTCTTGTAAATTTGCATTAAAAACAAAGTTGGCTGGCGTAAATTCACCATGGTAAGGACTTTGGGGATGTAAAAAATTGTATTTATCCATGATGTTTTATCCTTTAGTTCTCAGAGGTTAACCTAGCCTTAACTCTATTTTAACCAATTCTTTCAGAGTTGATATAGTGACCCTAAGAAATCGCCGACTCAGGAAGCAGGTAAATTGCTCAGGCGGGAAACCGCAGCCCTTCTTCGCTGCACACTGCCGTTAGGGGTAAATCCCAAGCATCTACGGGAAAGATCACCTGATCAGCGGCGGCGAAGACAATACCCCAGCGGGGGACAACCCGCCAGTGGGGATCAGCAAAGAGGCGGTCAAAAAAGCCCGCCCCATAGCCTAAACGATAACCGCGGGCATCGCAGGCGATCGCCGGTACGAAGCATAAATCAACGGTTGCCGGATCAATCGTTGGCAATTCTGCCCTCGGTTCCAGAATGCCGTAGGAACCCACCTGCAGTCCTGAGGTATTGCTGCCAAACTCATGCCAGACCAAGTTTTTGCCAACAACCCGTGGCAGTCCCCAGCGTTTGGGAAGTGCCCAAAGGGAGCGCAAATCCGGCTCGCGCCGATGGGGAACATAGGTAAGGATCGTCTTGGCTGCTTGAAACTGCGGCTGAGCAATTAAGTGCTGGCAGATCTGAGAACTGCGCTGCTGCCACTCCGCCTCACTCAGTTGCTCGCGCCACTGGAGATATTGCCGGCGCAATCTGGCTTTTGCGCTCATCGCTCTCTAGGGCTTGACGGCTTCCTCGTGAGCCAAATCCCAGAGGGCGCGCTGGCGACAGACTTCGTAGAGGGCAATGCCAACGGCAACCCCGGCATTCAGGCTATTGGTGCGTCCAGCTAGGGGAATCGTCACGAAGTGATCGCAGTGCTTTTGGGTTTGCAAGCTAATCCCATCCCCTTCACCGCCGACAACAAACACGGTGGGGTGGTCAAACGTGACCTTTGACAGGGGGGTTGTTCCCCGTTCCGAGAGGCCGTAAATCCAATATCCAGCTTCTTTTAAGGCTTCCAGGGCTTGATTGAGGTTCACCACCCGTGCCACCGGCAAATGGTCGAGGGCGCCAGCAGCCGCTTTAGCCACGGTGGCTGTAATGCCAACGGCTCGCCGCTGGGGAATAATCACACCCTGCATGCCAAGCGCTTCCGCAGTGCGGATCATAGCACCGAGGTTTTGGGGATCGGTGATGCCATCTGCCGCCAAGAGGACAGGATTTGCCACTGTCTTTGCTTTAGCGAGGAGGTCGTCCAACTGCCAATAGTTGTAGGCGGCCACTTGCATGGCAATACCTTGGTGGCGACCCCGCTGACAGAGTTGATCCAGTCGCTCGGGGGTAACAGTGTCAATGACGGCTCCCTGCTGCTTGGCATCGTTGAGCCGTTGATGAAAACGGGGATCGTAACGCAGCGTCGGAATGACCCAAATGCGGTTACAGGGACGGCCACTTTCTAGGGCAGAGAGGACAGTATGGCGGCCATACAGGAGTTCCGGACCATCTTCAGTGGTGGCTGGTCGGCTGGGACGTTGCGAGCCGGGTCGCTTGGCACCAACAAGACGTGGGGGACGGGCTTTACCACCCTTTTTTTGGGGGCGATCGCCCCGGGAATTCAATTGACGCACTCGCGGTTTTTCGGTCATGGAGGAGAGTCTCAGGAGGTTCTGGAAATTCAATGTTAGGGCATAGGCCGGAAGGTCAATAATAGACGATCGCCGGCATAAAAGTGCAACGCGCCCTCTGCGAGATGATAGCGGGTGGTTTGCCCCAAAGCCTCGTAAAACTTTATTTCTATACTTTGGATGGGTTCTTGTAAGCAAGCCCGTTTCGTACTGGCGATCGCCCCAAAGGTTAGGTCATGCCCCGTGAGGCGATAGCTACCGTTAAAGTAATTGCAACCGCTAAAACCTGTTACCCGCTGCTCCTCAGCATTAAACTCAAGAAAAACATTCTCTAAGTTCACCGCTTGGCTGTCACCAATGCGCCGTAGTTGCCAGCGTTGGCCACTGAGGCTTGAGGTGGGGGGGCTAGAGTCTGCCGGAGGCACAGGTGCGGTTGTCACATTTGTGGCCACGACCCTAGGGTTCCTGCCATCGCGCAGTTGGTATGTGACCGTGCTGATGCGACTGGGACAGCACAAGGGGTCAGTTTCACTGTAGCGGGCAAACTCCACCGCAAACGTGCGATCGCCCGTAAACTTCACATCCCAAATGAGAGAACCATCACTCCGGGAGTGCATGAGTTCCGGCGAGAGCGTACCCGCATAGCGCCCATCCACGAAAACAAACGCCTGGTAAGCCATGGGTCGGCACATGCCATCAAAACCCGCATTACCCAAAACAATCTCGACGGTCTTATGCTGGGCAGTGGTGCCAAAAAGATACCATCCCCGCTGCTGTAAGGCTGTTTCGGCAGGGGATTGGGGAGCACGGATCGCCGCTGCACACTCTTGAGCATTCATCCCTGACCATTCATCGCCTGCGGGGGCGGGCAACGTGCCTCCTTGGCGATTCCAGCTTCGGAGTGGCTGATCTAGCCATGGGGAGGGTGCTGCAGCAGCAATGGTAGGTAGCCCATTGAGCAAAAACAGTGAACTAAGAACTAGGGAAAATTTCATCATTGGGGGATGGCATCCAGAAACAACAGCGGCACTCCTTGGCGATTCAGAGTCGCTATCTATATCTAGGATGTCGCGTAGGGCGAAAAAGCTCCAAGGCGTCATAAAACGCAACCCTGTGTGAGTGTCGATCCTGAGTTCGCCTAGGGGGTTTCAAAAAACTGGCGGATGGTGGCAGCAATATGGGCAATGGTGGCATCACTCAGCTCTGGCCAAATGGGGAGGCTAAGCACTTCATCAGAAAGGCGATCGCTCACCGGATTGGGGGGATACTGCCCTTTGTACAGAGGAGAATGATCTTGCGGAATCGGGTAGTAAATCATTGAGCTAATGCCCACTCTTCTGAGGAAAGCCGCCAAACGATCGCGATCGCCATTGAGAACGCGCACGGTGTATTGGTGAAAGACATGACCCGGGGTAATCTCGGGAGTCACCAAGCCAGCAATCCCCGCCAATTCACGGTTATAGGTGGCTGCCACCCGCCGTCGCTCTTGGTTCCAGCGATCAATGTGGGGCAGCTTCACCCGTAAGATGGCTGCCTGCAAGCTGTCTAAGCGGGAATTGTAGCCCAAGGTTTCGTGGTGGTAGCGTTGACGCGAGCCGTGCACCCGCAGCATTCGCGCCTTGGCGGCCAGTTCATCCTCATTGGTGGTAATCAAGCCACCATCCCCATAAGCGCCCAAGTTCTTCGTGGGGAAAAAGGAAAATGCCCCCATCGTGCCTATCGCGCCTGTCAAGCGGTTGGCAAGGTAGGCTTGAGTTGCTGCTGTGCACTGACAATCGTTGCACACAGGGCAGTAGCGCGCGCCAAAGGACTGGGCACAGTCTTCCACAATCGCTAAGTGATGCTGCTGGGCAATTTCCCAGATGGCACCCATGGAAGCCGGACGGCCAAACAAATGTACCGGCAAAATCGCCTTCGTGCGCGGGGTAATAGCTGCTGCAATTTTGGTTGGATCAAGGTTAAATGAATCTAGGCTCACATCGACAAAAACGGGTCGGGCTCCCACCAAGCTAATGGCCTCCGCCGTTGCAAAAAACGAAAAGGGAGTGGTAATCACCTCATCGCCTGGGCCAATCCCTAAGCTGCGCAGGGCAATCACGAGGGCATCGGTGCCGGAATTGACCCCAATGGCATGACGCACGCCCAAATAGGCTGCTACTTCACGTTCAAAAGCCTGTACGTCTGGCCCAAGAATAAATTGGCCGGAAGCCAGTACCTGAGCAATTGCGCGATCAATCTCAGCTTGGAGGCTTTGGTACTGCGCCTTCAGGTCAAGAATAGGAATCGTATCCATTAGCGGTGATGACAACAACGGCGAAAGAGGATCGCGCTGCAAAACAAAACTGAAACCATCCTCTCACCAAAGTGCAGCCCGTGGCTAGGGTGTGGTCAAAAACAGGAGTTGCTCGCTGGGGAAGTGGTCAAGATAGTAACCATCCTGAGCCAAAATTACCACAAGGTGGAGTCCGCAGTCGGGTTTGAGGTGCAAATCTGCCCAAGGGATAGCTACTTCTAAACAGCTGCCGAGAGCGTAACGAGTGCTCGTTGGCCGTGCTTCCCACTGATAGTTGGCGATCGCCTCGCTAAAGAAAACATTCTGCTGCTCAAAGTCAATGACCAGTTGATGGTGATACAAGTAATTGAGGGGCGGCTCATCAGGGCAATCCTTAAGGGATAAGGGGCTATTGTAGGTCACCCTGTTGGGATAGTACCAGCAAAAATGAACCGCACTAATCTCATGGCCAAAGGGCTGTTTCTGGGCTGGCGCATCCAGACGCAGATAAATGTTCAGGTGATCCACCCCATACCAGAGGCGATTCAGCAAGGTTTGGCGATGCATCGTGCCGCGGCTGCTCCCCAATTGAATGCGGCCAGCAAAGTTCCAGTCCTGCTCATCACCGCGCCCATCAATTTCGGGGTGAATAAAGCCTTGGGGAGGATAGGTATCCTTGGCTTCGTGAACTTCCAGCGGCTCATTCAAATACTCCGGCACAGGCTCCGCCAAGGCTTCATAAAGCGCCGTTAAATGCTCGCGAAAGAGTTGGTCAAACATGGCATCGTGGTTGGAGGAGTGCCCCTCGCCAAACCACCAAAACCAGTCGGAGCCTTCTGCTGCCAAGAGGGCTTCCCACGCTACTGGATTGCTTTGCTCCGTCGCTGCCGGATGACGGTCAAGGGTTTGCCGCGCTGCTGCCAAATAGTCCCAAGCTTTGTTTTTCACCGGATCACCAATCCAAGTGCAGAAGTTGCCATCAATCCATGAACCACTGTGGAGCGACTCCCCAGCTAGGATCGCGCGGGGTGGGTGCTGCTGCAGATATTCCGCCACTGAAACGCACTGAAACTGGCTGCTCTGGCTCAGCTCTTGGTAGAGCGCCCGCAGGAAGGGGAGGCCATCCTGGGGATAGTACTCCCAGCAGTTTTCGCCATCGAGGGCAATGGTTACCAACCAAGGTTGCTCTAAAGCCGTACTGCCGTTTCCTTCCTGGGCTAATAGGTGTTGGCGAATCCCCTCTAACTGCCGCAGTAGATCGGCAGCAGCCGCTTCTGGGGGCATAGCGCTGTAGGTAAAGCCAATTAAATCCGACAGACGGTGATCGCGAAAGATAATGTTCAAATCGCCCCTAGAAGTGGTCAGGCGATAGGGCTGGTAGAGAACCGCTGCCTCTTCGACTACCCCGGCTTCATTGCGATGAAAATAAGTTCCTGTTGTCCAGCCTAAAACGGCTTCATCAGAACAGATCCACTCAAACCCCTGCTCGACAATTGCCGGTAAAATAGCGGGGCTCACGGACTGCTCCGACGGCCACAGCCCCCGGGGAGGACAGCCAAAAAATTGTTCGTAAAGGACACGAGCCCGCCGTAAATGCCGCTGCACATCCTCAGGATATTGAAAACGCTGCTGGGGAAGGGCAATGTCGGGAACCGCCACCTTTGCGGCATCGGTATCCACTAACAGGGGCAAGATCGGGTGGGTGTAAGGCGTTGTGGTAACTTCAATTTGACCCGCTTCCTGCAAGGCGCGGTGCTGCGGCACAATCTGCTGCAAAATTTCCCGCTGCTTGGCAATAATCCGCTGGCGATCGCTGAGGCTAAAGCCCCGCCCCTTGGCAAACCACTGACTCACGTCCGCTTCGTCCCAGTAGAGGGGATCTATCCACGCCAAGTTATGCCATGCCAATAGGTCGCCGTAATCTTGGGGCTGCCAATGCTGCCAACACCATGCTGCCCCTTCCGTTTGCCGCTGTTCGTAAAGTTCGCGATAGCGGGGGTGGGGGTCAATCATCGTGCGGTGGTGGGCATCAAAAAAATGCTCAATAATAAACCAACGCTGTTGATCCGTGAGCTGCTCAACGGGGGTGAGGGCAGCGGTCAGATAAGGGTCAAGAGCCGCCCCATTGGCGTAGTCTTGCAGTTGCAGAATCAACGATGGCACTAAATTGACGGTTTGCTTCAGACGCGGGTACTGCGCCAAAACCAGAATCAGATCCAAGTAATCTTTGGTGCCGTGTAAACGTACCCACGGTAGCAGGTATTGACCTGTCCGGCAGCTTTTATAGAGGGGCTGATGTTGATGCCAAACAAAGGCAATGTGTAAGGGATACGCCACAAACGTGCCTGAGGTAACGCCACTTCCTAGTATCCTCAAGAACTTTGACCGTTGGCCAACTTGTTACAGAGTGTTGCTAAAATCCCTGTCTTTGACAAGTGTTAGGACTAATCGAACCAGCCAATCTCAGCATCCCCCAACCGTGACGCCTCTGGATTGGGAGTGGGAATTTCGTTGACCAAAGGCTTAAACCCGACATCTTCAAAACGGTAGGGCGGCGGTGCGCTCAGTTCGCGAATGACCTGTTTGGCCTCCTCAAATTCTGCCTGTAGCTTCTCATGGCGAGCCTGCCACTGCTCAAGTTCCCGCTGCAACTCACCACAGCGATCGCGCCAGTCTTGGAGTTCCTGTTCCAGTTGCCGGATGCGATCGGCATGGGTTGTTACTTCCGCTTGGGCGGCTTGCAATACCGCTGTCATAGCGGCTAATTGGGCTTCTAACTCAGCTTTGGTGGGCTGGTTACTGCGTTTAGGACGGGGGTTGGATTGTTTAGCAGCCTCTGCCCGCAGCAGATCACTGAGGTTTTGGTGTTCCATGCGCCTATCTCCAATCTCGCTGCAGTTCTTCAGCGACGCGACGGTAGTCTGCTTGGGCTTCCTTGGCTTGCTTGCCTTTCCATTGGGTAATGGGGACACCCTCTAAGGCCGCCCGTTCATGAGCCTTGTAGGCGCGAATAAACGAATGGCAAGCGGCAACCCCTAACTCTAACAGCGTATTTTGGGCTTCGAGCGCTTCGGCAACACAGCGCGGATCCACTCGGGTGAGAAGGACACGATGGGGCACCTTCGCGGGCTGCACCACCTGTTTAACCGTTTCAATAAGGGCGGCGAGGTCAATGGGGGCGGGTGGGGTGGGCAGTACCAGATAGTCGGCGATCGGCACCACCGCCGCAAGGGCACTTGAAGCCAAAGCAGGGGGGGTATCCACGACAATTAAGTCGTAGTCCGACAGCTTGCGCACATGACTCAGGAGCTTCGGGTTGACCTCCTGGGCCAGATCAAAGCCCATAGCCTGACCATTGCGCTGAAACCACCAAGTGGCAGAGGCTTGGGGATCAGTATCCACCAACAGCACCTTGTACTGTTCGGCATAGGTGGCAGCAAGGTTAATCGCCGTGGTGGTTTTTCCCACTCCCCCTTTCCCATTCAAAACGGCTAATAGACGTGGCTCACTCAACGTTGCTCCCCCTAAAACTGGCACAGGAAGCGCAGATCGCTGGTGTAAAAGCGACGAATGTCATCCATTTGGTGCAGTACCATCGCAAACCGCTCCACGCCAAAGCCAGCCGCAAAACCCGTGTAAATTTCCGGATCGTAGCCAACGTTTTTCAGCACGGCTGGATCCACCATGCCACAGCCCATGACTTCTAACCAGCGTCCTTGCCACTGCACATCGACTTCGGCGGAAGGTTCGGTGAAGGGGAAATAACTGGCACGAAAGCGAATGGGAACATCGCCAAAAAGCTCGCCTAAAAAGGCACTGACTGTTCCCTTGAGGTCAGTAAAGGTCAGCCCTTCGTCAATGGCTAGAATTTCAATTTGATGAAAGACCGCGGCATGGGTTGCATCTTCGGTATCGCGGCGGTAGCAGCGCCCGGGAGCCACAATGCGAATGGGGGGATCGTTGAGTTCCATGTGGCGGATTTGCACCGCGGAGGTGTGGGTGCGCAGCAGGTTACCATCAGGGAGGTAGAAGGTGTCCTGCATGTCCCGCGCCGGATGATCGGCGGGGGTATTGAGCGCCTCAAAGTTGTAGTAATCGGTCTCCATTTCCGGGCCATCTTCGACGGTATAGCCCAAGCCCACAAAAATATCGAGAATTCGGTCAATGGTGCTGTTGAGGGGATGGACATGCCCTTGGGGACGAAAGACTGCTGGCATGGTAACATCAAGGCTTTCTGCCGCGAGTTGGGCGGCAATTTTGGCGGCTTGTAGGGCTTGGCGCCGCTCCTCAAGCGTGTGGAGCAGTTTCTCTTTCAGGGTGTTGGCTAAGGTGCCAATTGTGGGGCGATCGCTGGCGGGCAGTTTCCCCATTAGGGCTAAAATTTGGGACAGTTTACCTTTTTTACCAAGGTAAGCAACCCGTAGCTGCTCGAGGGTGTCAAGGTCAGCAGCGGTGGCGATCGCCGCGACGGCTGTGCGCTCGAGGTCATTGAGTTGGTTTGTTAATCCAGCACAGTCAAGGGTGGGGGTAGTCATGACAAACGGCAGCCAGTAGAAGAATAAAATACCTGCCCGCAGGGCAAGAACAGGGGCAGCAGATTTCCGATAAGCCCTGATTATAACTGTACCGTAGCCCCAATCCGTCATGACGCCTACTCCTTTTATACAGCTTGCCCATTGGCTTTACCATGCCCCGCAATCGTTTTTAAGGCGCGCCCACTTTGTTGGTCAGCGCGAGAAACGGGTCGCGCTCATTGCCTGTGGGCTTTGGTTTTGGGCGCAGTTCTTGTACCTGCACTATTGGGCAGAGCAACCTTGGCCTTTCCTGGAAAGCGTGGTAGAAGCGACAGCAGTGGTGGTCATCGGCGGCTTTCCGGTGCTGTGGTGGGCCACCCCCGCTAGCGATCGCTGGCGGTCTTTGGCGGCTGTGGTGCAGCGCTGGCAATGGCGGTTGCTCCTGAGTTTGACCCTCTACATTGGTGTGGCCTACCATTTGCCCCATGCTGGCCTCTTTCGCTGGCACCGAATTCTCAGTCAGCTCATTGTGGCCGATGTTTGGTGGCTGAACCTGCTGTTTTTCTTAGTGGGATCGTTTGCGGCACTGCGAGTGCCCTTTTTGTTGCGCGATCGCTTTTGTCCCTCCTTGGTGCGTTGGGGATGGGTAAGTGTGGCAGCGGTGTATTTGCTCCTCAGCCATAGTTCGCTGATTTCCCCCGCTTTTGCCACGTACAGAACTGAAGGATTGATGCTTGCCCCCATTTATGTCGGTCTGTGTGGTTGGTGTGCATGGCAGTACCGGAAATCATCGCCCTCCGACAGCCCCGTCGGTCTTGGGTTCAAAGAAGCCCTCTTAGCGGCAGTGTGCGTCTTCACGCTCTACTGGTTTTCGACCCCTTACTTTCGCTTTGGTCCGTTTATTGCCGTTCAATTATTTATTTTGACAGTGGTCTTTGGCAGTCGCTTGGGACGCGCTCACTTTGGTTACAGTTTTGAACCCCGTTGGCAGGACGCCCGCTTACTGGTGATGATGGTGGCCGTTGCCTTAGTGACCCTTGTGCCCTTGGGCAGTCTCTTGGGATTTTTGCCCCTGAGTGAATTTCACTTCACGCCGCTGCTTTCCCAAGTGCTGGTCTATGCAATCTTGTTTGCCCTGCGCGTGGGCATTTTTGAGGAGGTGTTCTTTCGCAGTGGCCTAATGATCCTTGTGCGCGATATGCTGCAGCGTTGGGGGGGCGATCGCCACAGTCCCTTTAGCATTGCTTGGGGGGCAATTCTCATTTGCGCCCTCCTGTTTGGCATTGTGCATTTCGGAAACACACCCGGAAATGGCATCACGCTGCCCGTCCTTGCTTACCGCCTCATTTACGTTGTCTTGGCAACGCTGGCTTCCTTGTTTTACTGCCTCATGTTTGCTTGCACGCAGCGCCTGTGGGGGGGGGTGGTTCTGCACGGCCTTGTGGATGCCCTCGCTGTTGTCTTTTTCGGGGCGACCCTGACCACCCCCTTCTAACGCACCACAATCACAGGGGTGCCCGGGCGAATCGTTTCAAAGAGCTCTTCAATATCGCGGTTGTGCATCCGGACACAGCCGTGGGAAATGGCTTGGCCAATCGAGTCGGGATGGGGAGTGCCGTGTAAGCCAATCCAATTTTTGCCATCACTCCAAAAGCCAATCCAGCGCCGCCCTAACGGATTGCGGGGATGGCCACCAGCAATCACGGTGCCATTAAAGGGATTTTTCCACGCCGGATCGCGGATCATCTCGCGAACTTGAAACTGTCCCACCGGCGTTTCCCACCCTGGACGCCCCACTGCCACAGAATAGGTGCGCACGGGAGTTTGCCCCTGATACACCACCAATCGTCGCTGGGACAAGCTAATTTCAAGGCGCAGGGGAGCCGCACTTGCATCTGTCATCAAAGCCGTTGGGGTTGCTGCCAAGGCTGTTGGGGGTATCAGGGAAACTGCCGACGTTCCTCCCCATGCCAGTCCTAGGATTGTCATTGTCCAAAACGTGTGGCGTGGCATAAAACTGCAGACCCGACACAAACTCCAGAGAATACTAGCCTATTTGATTGCTCAACATTCATAGGTTTGCAGGAATTGTTCTGTGACTGCCCGTAAACGCGGATGCAGACGGTTCAAAACCTCCGTAGCGATCGCCCCGGGAACGCCTCCATAAAATGCTTGGGCAATACCACCAGCAATACAGGCAAGGGTATCGCTGTCACCCCCAAGGGAAACGGCATTGCGAATGGCATCCTCAAAATCAGTGGACTCCAGAAATGCAATGATGGCTTCAGGGACAGATCCTTGACAGGAGACATCAAACGAATAGACGGGACGAATCTCAGCTAAGGATCGCTCCAAGTTATAGCCGAAAGAGGCTTGAACGTAGTCTTTAATGGCTTCCTTGGACTGCCCCCTGCGGGCAAGGAAAATTGCAGCCGCAGTGGCTTGAGCGCCACGGATGCCTTCCCGATGGTTATGGGTGACAGCAGCACTCGCCACCGCCATTTCGAGTGCGTCTTCTAGAGAGGCAGCCGCATAACCAATAGGGCTCACCCGCATGGCTGAACCATTGCCCCAACTGTTATAGGGGCGGCGACGTTTTAACGAAGCCCAAAGCGTAAAGTTTGTGCCATAGCCTGCCCTAGGAAACAGTTCAAAGTAGCGGTGCAGGGTGTCCACATAGTTGCCGTTGTTGAGGAGGGTATCGGCAATGGCAACGGTCAAAACAGTATCATCGGTAAAGTGACTCTGGCAAGTAAACAGGGGAAAATCCTTCCGTTTGTGATTGCGGTGCTCGTAAACCGAGCCAATGACATCCCCAGCGATCGCTCCCAACATCGACCAGACCTTCTTTAGGCTTGATGAAGCTATTGTGGTTCACAGAACTTGGCGCTAGTCTAGGGGCAATGGGTTAGCTCCTCATTATGTCCCAAGGAAATAATAACAATCTCCTGCCGCTGTTCATCTCACTCATTTTTACCATCGCCCTTCTGGCGCTGGGGGGCTTTTGGGTTATGCGGTTACTGAATCAGCAAGAGGTCAACCCCTTCGAGGATCTATTGGCTGTACGGGAGGAGGATCCTCCAGTAGGGTCGGAAGGAAACGTTGCAACCTTTGCAGAGGTGCAGGGGGTACCCAGTGGTCTGTTTAACTATGGTGGCAGTACCACTTGGGCGCCCATTCGCCGCGATGTCGATCCCCTGATTCAGAAAGCATGGCCGGACTTTCGGCTGCGCTATGTGGATCCCCCCACCGGTACACCTGGATCCGGCAGTGGCATTCGGATGCTCCTCAATAACCAACTGTCTTTTTCGCAATCTTCCCGCCCTCTCAATCCCCCAGAACAGCAGCAAGCCCAAACCCAAGGTGTGCGGCTGGCAGCGATTCCCGTGGCCATCGATGCGCTGGCGATCGCCGTCAACCCCAACCTTTCCCTTAAGGGGCTCACCGTACAGCAGTTGGTGGATATTTACACTGGCAAAATTCGCAACTGGAGCCAAGTGGGGGGACCCAACGTAGCCATTACGGCGTTTTCACGGCGTCCTGAAGATGGCGGCACGGTAGAGTTCTTCATCCAAGAGATGCTGGGAGGGCAGTCTTTCGGCAGCAATGTGGTCATGGTGCGAGATACCACTGATGCTTTGCGCCGGGTGGCGGCAACAGCGGGGGGGATCTACTACGGCTCTGCACCGGAAATTGTCGGCCAGTGCAGCGTTTACCCCTTGCCCCTTGGCCGCCAAGCGAATACGTTTATTCCTCCCTACCAGCCCCCCTACGTGGAGCCGCAACGCTGTCCGGCACAGCGGAATCGCCTGAATCATCCAGCGTTTCAAGATGGCAGCTACCCCATCACTCGGCGCCTGTTTGTAATTGTGAAAGAAGACGGCAGTCTGGATGCCCAAGCAGGTCGTGCCTATGCTAACCTCCTACTCACCAATCAAGGGCAGGCAGCGATTGAACAGACTGGCTATGTGCGGCTGCGCTAGGCGCTAGTGCCCAAGATACAATACAAGGGGGCTAGACCCACGCTTTACTCATCTGCTTGCGAGCGACCTGTGACTGCGCCAACGATCGCCATCATTGATTACGATATGGGGAACCTCCATTCCGTGGCAAAAGCCCTTGATCTGGTGGGGGCAACGCCAAAGGTGAGCGATCGCCCCGCAGAAATTATGACCGCCGATGCCGTCGTCTTACCCGGCGTGGGCGCCTTTGACCCTGCCATGGCTCACCTCGAGGAGCGGGGTTTAGTGCCAGTGATCCATGAGGTCATTGCAAGGGGAGTGCCGTTTCTAGGGATTTGCTTGGGGCTGCAAGTGCTCTTTGAGGCCAGCGAAGAAGGAACGGCTGCTGGGTTGGGCGTTTTTGCTGGCAAGGTGAAGCGGTTTCCTTCCACCCCCAACCTGACAATTCCTCACATGGGTTGGAATCAACTTCTGCTGACGAAAACTCAGCTTCCCCTGTGGCAAGGATTACCCGCGCAGCCATGGGTGTACTTTGTTCACTCCTACTTTGTCGAGCCTGCTGACCCGCAAATTGTTGCGGCAAGGGTACAGCACGGTCCCCACACTGTGACGGCAGCCATTGCCCACCAGAATGTTGTGGCCTGTCAATTTCATCCGGAAAAATCGGGGACGACAGGTCTTAAATTACTAGAAAATTTTGTTGCCCTTGTCCGGCAGCCTGAGCAAGGGGCGATCGCCCCTGTTCAACATTGACAATAATTTGCAGAAAATAGACCACTTAACTATGAATCATTCTCAATAAGTTTGAATTGTTGCAAATGAGTCCATGGGTCAGCTATCATGCGAACCATAGCCTGGCAAATTGAGCGAATCTCCTATGCCACTTTACACAGCAGCAGCCCTCAAAGCCGAACTCAATGAGAAGGGATGGCGGTTAACGCCGCAGCGAGAAACAATCCTCAACATTTTCCAGAACTTGCCCAAGGGCAATCATTTAAGTGCCGAAGATTTACACCACGAATTACGCAAGCAAGGCCACTCCATTAGCTTGTCCACGGTCTATCGCACGGTCAAGTTAATGTCACGCATGGGTATTTTGCGGGAACTCGAATTAGCCGAAGGGCACAAGCACTACGAGTTGAATACGATGTCCCCTCATCATCACCATCACATGGTGTGCGTGCAGTGTAACCGGACTACGGAATTCGACAATGATTCCATTCTGAAGCAGGCGCTCAAGCAAACCGATAAATACGGCCTACAAATGATTGATTGTCAGTTGACCATCTATACAATCTGCCCCGAAGCGCTGCGGCGCGGCTATCCGGGATTACCGGAAAACTGGGTTTGCAGCAGCGCGATCGCCCACGGCGCCGAGCCCCCCTCCCGCACCAAATGATCAAATCTCTGGGAATTGGGTTGAGCCTAGTCTGCATTGCCCCTAGGGTAATGGCAGTCGAATTTCCAGATGGCCGCGTTGCCTTTGATCACCCCCCCATTTTTGCCGAAGCCAATACGCGCTATCCACAAGTTTGGCTTCCCAACCCCATCTATAACTTCATTTTGCGGGTACCGGATACGGCGGGGGAACCCCTTGCCCGCCTTGAAATTCAGCAGTTGCCTTCGCTGGAAACCCTCTATTTTCAGCCGCAGCGAACCCGGGCATTTGTTGGCACGCGGCCACGTCAGCGAATTCCCTTGGGCGAAGTGGTTTTTGACCCAAACAACCAAGTGCTACGGATTAACTTTGATCCACCAGTGCCGCCAGGATCCTACCTGCGGGTGGAGGTTTCGCCGGTGCACAATCCCCAGTGGGAGGGAGCCTACTTATTTGGCATTACAGCATTTCCGCGGGGGGGAGAGTTGGCCATCGGCCAGTATATTGGTACCGGGCGATTACAGTTTTACCGTGGCTTTAACTTTGCTGTAATGGGATCTTAATGACATGACAATGGCAGTTTTGCCACCGCCGCTGCAACCGGGCGATCGCCTTGGGGTGGCCTTTCCCAGTGGTGTTCTGCGAGAACAGGAGCCTTTTTGGCAAGGAGTGGCCTGCTGGCAAGCCCAAGGGTATGAGGTGCTGGTGGATGAAAGCGCCTTCAAGGGCTGGGGGTATCTGGCGGGTTCCGATGCCCAACGGCGCGATCGCCTGCGGCACTTATTGCAAGATCCTTCTATTAAAGGGATCCTCTGTGGTCGGGGCGGCTTTGGCAGCACCCGCTTACTCGAAGCATGGTCGGAATGGCCGGGTACGCCCAAGTGGCTAATTGGCTTTTCCGACATTACAGCGCTATTGTGGAGCTACGCCAGTCATGGAGTTGCTGGTGTCCATGGGCCTGTGCTGACCACGTTGGCCGCCGAACCGGTATGGAGTCAAACCCGCTTATTTAACTGCGTGCAACGGCAACCTTTGCCTCCCCTGACAGGAACGGGGTGGGGGGGCGGGCGCGTGCAGGGACGGCTCCTCGTTGGCAACCTCACAGTGGCCACCCATCTGCTGGGAACGCCGGATTGCCCTGACCTGCAAAATGTCATTTTAGCCTTAGAAGATGTGGGGGAAGCCCCTTACCGGATTGATCGCATGCTCACCCAATGGCGCCGGAGTGGCGCCCTGCAACTGGTAAAAGGTATTGCTTTGGGGCGCTTTAGCCGCTGCGAGGATCGGGCGACCCAACCCACCTTTCGCCTTCTGGAGGTGCTGGGCGATCGCCTTGGGGATCTGGGCATTCCTATTGTCAGCAACCTGCCCTTTGGCCATGAGGGCGTCAATGCAGCCTTACCCGTGGGCATCTTGGCTGAGCTCGATGGCGATCGCGGCCAGTTACGGATACTGACCCCCTAAATTGTGGCAAAACATTAAGCCGTTATCACCAGAAGCTTGTTTTATAATAATTCAAGAGTTTAACCACCCTTAGCATCCAGCACCCGCAAGCAGGTAACAGCACTGCCCCAGCGGTGGGGTTGCCATCGAGTCTGGAAGTTGAGGTGCTGCAAGAATTTAGGGCTTCTCCGTTTGATATATTGACGTTGGCTATTCCTTTTTTTCCTTTTTTCATCGATCACCATGAGCAAGGCCATAGCATCGATTGAATTCCGTTGTGTGTAAGTATTGGGATTAGATTCAGAGGTCAGGGGCTGTGCAGTATCTTGCGGAAGTCATTAAAAAAACGGGTTTCATGGGGACGAAATCCGAATTAAAGCTTCTCATGCGCGAGCAGTCTGGATACTGGCACCCTATTTCCCAAAATGAGGACACCATTCCCTTTGACAACAGCCGCGACTACGGCAACGGCGTCCTTGTCTTTGTAGAAGTTGCTGCGAATCGCCAAATTCAAAACGTCGATGAAGCCTCGCGACGACTGACCGGTATTTTGCACGGTTTTACGCGAATGCGGGAGCGCTTCCAAAGTCAAGAAGAAGAAATCGAAGGTTGGAAACAGTCCCTTTCCTACCAAGCGGAGGCGCTGAATCAGCGAGAGGCAGAATTTGAAGCTCGCCGTGAAGAGCTACAAGAGCTTGAAGCGCAAATTGCCAACTACGAGCAACAGCTGGCCGAGCTCGACAAACTCCGCTCGGAGCTCATGGGGGAACAAGAGCGCATTCAAGCGGAACGCCAAGCCCTTGAAAACCTCCGTCACCAAGTTCACCAAGAGCAGCAACGTTGGGAGCAGTTAAAATCCAGCCACAGCGTTGGCCTCTCCCCCGAGCAAATTCGCCAAGTTGATACGATTCTGCAACAACTCAGCGAGAGCCTCAATAGCACCAGTAGTGGCCAAGTTAACAACTGCCTGCAGCTATTGGAGCAGCAGCAAGCTCTCCTTAACCAATACTGGCAACAGCTCGAGCACATTGACCAAGATGTTGCTCAGCGCCAAGCCACCCTTGAGCAGCAATTGCAAGCCTTCCGTGAGCAAGAACAGGCATGGCACACCGCTCAGGAACAATTCTGGCAAGATAGCCGGGCGATCGCCCTGCAAGAAGAACTCTGCCGCTACAAGCAATCCGTCCTCGAGAAAGAGCGGCACCTCCTCGCTCAGCAAGAAGACATGATTCAGCAAATGCGCCAAGCCATGGTGAGTGATTTAACGGAAGCCGTGGATGTCAATGCCCTGATGAAAATGCCCATGGAGGAGCTCGAAAAAGAAGTTGCCCACCGCGGTAACGACCTAAAGCGAGCCTCTTCCTTTGTCAATGATCAAGAAGAAGAATTGAAAATGGCGCTTGAGTCCTTGGCGGAACTTGAGCAAAAAGTGAAAGAAGCCAGCGACTTTGACCGCCTCCAGCTTGCTGCTGAGCTAGAGGATGAACGGCAACGGTGCAACCTCCTCAACCAAGCCCTTGAAGGGCAGCGACAGCATATTCGGGAAAAAGAGGCGATTTATAAAATTCACTTGCAAGTGTTGGAAGCACGGCGAGACCCGGCTTCCCAGCAAGGAATTAGCCTGATCCCCATCCTCAGTGAGCTGGAAAAACAGTTCCAAGAGTATAGTGTGGCCGTCAACCAACTGGCGGAGGAACTGCAGCAGGCCTACACCGACCTCGAAAGCCTACGCCATGATCTCGAAGAACGCCGCAAACGGCAACAGCAGCAACGCGATCAGCTCAACCAGCAAGAGCAAACGTTAATCGAAGAACAGCGCCTCATTGCTGCCAGGCGGGGACAGGCAGAACTCCTGCGAGAGTTTTTACAACCCCTGCAGGATCGGCTCAACCAATTGCGCCAGTCCCTCGAGGGGCTAGCGAGTGGCCAACTCAATGGTCGGCCCAATACACTCATTTCTGAACTGCAGCAGGTGGTGATGAATCTAGGACAAAGTACCCCCTAAAAAGGCAACCCTATCCTAGGCACTTGTCTGCTCCAAAACTGCTTTCAAATGATAGTGCTCAGCTTAACTCGCAGGAACCTCGGGCTCTAGCCGCAGGGTAAGCGTTGGGAGGAATGCTTTCTTCTGGATACACTTGGATATTTTTGCCCTTTGCTATGATAGTGTTGCGGACACCAGAAACGGCTGTATTGTGCAAAGCACAGAAGGGCACTGGCAAGGGTCGAATGGGGCTGCTGTAAACTAGCCCTGAGGCTCGGCGGAGGTAACTCCAACAGGGCTACTAAAAGCCCAGTCCGTACCCCCTAGCGGTCGGAGTCAGGTAGTTTACGACAAGCGACTGTTCCAAGCAACGGCTGCATCATTGAGGGCTTGGTCAATGGTCTTGCGCTCCAGTAGCACTGCTTGCAAGTTCTCGTAGAGCAATCGTTGCAGCTCCTTAATATCCCGCAGGGGTGGAATGAGAACTTCTGCTTCAGCCATCTGCGCGGCACTCACCGCTCGGGCGCGCTCTACAGGAGTGGCGGTTTCACCAACGGCCTGAAAGTAGGGATCCGCCAAGGCGGCTTGGGTGGAGGGCAACACATTGGCTGCTTTGGCAAAGGCCAGTTGATTTTCGTTATTCGTGACAAAAAGGGCAAATTCCACGGCCAGTTCAGGGTGTTGGGTTTGCCGTGGCACAAGAAGGTTCATCACGGCAACATTTTTCTTGCCGGTTGCCCCAGTCAATTGCGGCGCAGGGGCTGAGACGGCTGCAATTGTGGGAGCATTCGTGGCAATGGTATTGAGAAATTCAGGGCTGGTCATGAGCAGGGCGGTTTGCCCCGATTGGTAGAGTTCAATGCCTTGGCGATGCCCTTCCGTGAGGACTTGCGGCGGCAGTAATCTTTGGCGGTAGAGATCCACCCAGTACTGAAACGCTGCTTTGCCGGCGGGAGTATTAAAAGCGGCTCGCCCTTGGCCATCCACGAGCGTCACTCCCATCTGCACCATCGATTCCATCAGTTCTGCGGAGTCCTCCGGCACCATCGTGATAAAGAAGGCATACTTACCGGTTTTCTCTTTGACGGCTTTGGCAACGGCAGCTAGTTCGGCGTAGGTTTGCGGCGGTTGGGCGACGCCGGCAGCCTCTAGGAGTGCTTGGTTGTAAACGGTTACCCGGGAGGTTAGGTACCATGGGACAGCAAAACTTTGGCCATCAAGGGTAGTTGCTTGCCAAATTTTGGGCAGGTAGGCCTGCTGCTCTTCGGGGGACACATAATCATTGAGGTTCAGCCAAGCATTACGAGCCGCTAACTGGGAGGCAAAGTCTGGATTTAGGTTGACGACATCCGGGGCAGTGCGGGCGGAAACGGCAGTTAAAATTTTGCTTTGCATTGCTGTCCACGGCACATCCACCCAACGCACCTTAACCCCAGGGTGTTGGGCTTCAAACTCAGCAATGAGGCGGTTGAAGTAATCGGTGAATTTGGGTTGCAGTTGCATCGTCCAGAACTCAATCTGAGTGCCGTTCTGGGCGGGGGGGGAAACACAACTGGGTAGGAGTGTTAGACACACCCCCAACAGTAGCCAACAGCACCACGGAAGCCAGCGGGGCGATCGCCAAGCCAACATTCAAGCCTCCTCCACAGGGGGTAACTCAGCCGTGCAAGCACGACAGCGAGTGGCTGCGCGGGGAACAGTTTCTAGACAGAAGGGACATTGCCGCTGTTCCGCAGGCGGTGGGGCTTTGGGTAAAATCGGCAGCAGCAGTTTCAAAATTACAAACAGGCTCAGGCTAATCACCAAAAAATCTACCAAGCTCCCCAAAAAGCTGCCAATTCTAATTCCATCGCCTACGGTCATCTCCCGCCAATTGCCACTGGGAATGACTGGATTCAGTAGGGGCATGAGTAAATCTTCCACGAGGGAAGAAACAATCCGACCAAAGGCACCGCCAACAACGACAGCGATCGCCAAGTCAATGACGTTTCCCTTGAGGGCAAAGGCACGAAATTCTGCCCAAAACTGCTGTGCTTTACGACGGCGGTGAGCCATGGCACCTCCCTACCACTCAAAGATCGACCCTAGGTCACCTTAGCGGGTTAGCGATCGATATGCAAATGAGACCTTAGCTGAGGGTAGCTGGTACCTTCGGTGCAGATTCTGGCTCGAGAATTCGATCAATAATGCCGTACTCCTTCGCTTGCTGCGGTGTCATGTAGAACAAGCGATCCATATCCCGAGTAATCCGCTCGATCGGCTGGCCAGTATTTTGGGAGAGAATCTCAATCATCATGGCTCTGTTGGCCAATACCTCTTTGGCGCGGATTTGAATGTCTGTGGCTTGCCCTTGGGCATAGCTTCTGGGTTGGTGCAGAACAATTGTCGCGTGAGGCAGACTCGCTCGACAGCCTTTTGTCCCTGCTGAGAGCAGCATTGCCGCCATCCCCATCGCTTGACCAATGCAGATGGTGTGGACGGGTGGCTTAATGTAGCGGATTGTGTCACAAATTGCAAAGGCTTCCGTTTCAAAGCCGATAGGCTCGCCATCGTAGCGGGAGGTGCCGGTGGAATTAATGTAAATGCGAATGGGCTTTTCAGGATCGTCGTACTGCAGGTACAGCAGTTCAGCAATAATCAATTCGGTTACCGCTGGCACTAAGGGCATCCCGAGATAGACAATGCGCTCCTTCAGAAGGAGCGATGGCAAATCCGGTGGCGGTGTCCGATAGTAGGCATCACCATAGTAGGCCGCTTGGGCAGCAGTAATGGGCAACCGCATAGAACGCTCAGCGAATAACAAACTATCTGTACTCTAGCAATTTATTGCCCGCTAGATCGGCATGCTCAACCGCTTAATCTAAATCCTCGAGGTAAGCTTGAATTTGCTGTCGGCGTTGCGGCTGACGCAACTTTTGCAGGGCGCGGTGCTCAATTTGGCGGATCCGTTCACGGCTGAGTCCCAGCAGAGCCGCAATTTCTGCCATTTCGAGGGGCGGATGCTCCCCAAGACCATAGTGTAGCTCAAGCACCTGTCGCTCCCGCGCTGAAAGATCACTCAGGAGTTGCTGCAGCGCTGTCCGTAAGGCATCTCGCATCAGGAGATCGCTAGGTGTGGGGGTTGGCGCTTCGATCAGCTCCTGTAACTCGGTTTCTTGATCTGTACCCACCCGCTGCTCTAGAGCAACAGAGCGGGGAACCGCCAGTAGCACCTCCCGCACTTGGGTCGTGTCAAGGTTCAGCTCGGCGGCAATATCGGCTATGGTAGGCATGGCGCCCTGTTGAACGGCGAGGCGGCGCTGTGCTCGCTTAATTTTATTGAGCTTTTCAACAATGTGAATGGGCAGACGAATCGTGCGGCTTTGGCTGGCCACGGCACGGGTAATACTTTGGCGAATCCACCAGTAGGCATAGGTGCTAAAGCGACAGCCTTTGGTGGGGTCAAATTTTTCAACCGCGCGCTCCAGACCAAGGCTGCCCTCTTGGATGAGATCAAGGAACTCTACGCCGCGATGTTGATACTTTTTGGCAATGTTGACCACCAAACGTAGGTTGGCTTGGAGCAGTTGGGCTTTGGCTTGCTTGCCTTGGTGCTCAATCCGTTGCAGTTCAGCCAAGGATATTCCTGCCACTGCTGCCCATGCTTGCCGACCCCGCTGAATCAGTTGTTGTAGTTCGCCAACACTGAGGTTCAAGATGGCCGCCCATTGGGGATGGGTCAGGGGGCGACCCCATTGACGCTGATGGCGATCGCACTCGGTGAGTGCGGCTACATAAGCTTTTAGGTGGGGATCTGCGGTCTGCGGCCACAGTTCCAAAAGGGCTTGGTAGTGTTGTACCTGTTGCGCCAGTTTTACCTCTTGGGCAGGGGTCAGGAGTGGGAAACGGCCAATTTCTTGTAGGTACTGCCGGACGAGATCGGTTGTTAGGGGGCGTTGTGGCATAGGGTCAATTGGCGTAACCACCATAGGGCAACTCAGGAATGACAACGTCGAGCGTTGGGTTTTACACATCCCAAACGGTATTCTCGATAATTGGTATTGTCAGTAATTGACAGCGGTGTGGCAGTGATGTGCCGTTACGGTTGTTTGTGATACGGATCAAGCCCTAGAGGTGACGTGAATGGGTGTTGAAATTGAGCGCAAGTTTCTGGTAAACGCCGATACCTGGCGATCGCTGGCGATCAGTGCCACGGAAGTTGCCCAAGGGTATCTATCCACAACCCCAGAGCGAACGGTACGGATCCGGCGGGCAGCAAATCAGGCGTGGTTAACCATTAAGGGCAAAGCCGACGGTGCCCAGCGGCGCGAGTACGAATATCCCATTCCGGTTGCCGATGCCATTGAGCTGCTGGAGCATCTGTGCCTGCAACCCGTTATTGAGAAAACCCGCTATCGGCTGCCTTGGGGTGACCTCTATTGGGAGATTGATGAATTTAAGGGTGCCTCAGCCGGGCTGATTTTGGCGGAGATTGAACTACCAGCAGTGGATCATCCTCTAACATTACCGCCATGGATTGGCACCGAAGTGACACCGGATTACCGCTATACCAATGCTTATTTGGCAGAACATCCCTATTCCCAGTGGGCACAAGACCGCTGCCACTCTGGCGGTTAAGACCACGCCAGTATTTTTAATTTCTTGCATCAAAATATAACTAAATGGTTTTCTTGTAATACAATCAAGGCAGTGGGGATGATTGTTACTCGCAAGATGAATCCAGTACTTATGACTTAATCTCTCAAGCCCTGTTTGGGCAAGGAGTCGGATGCATGATACGAGCTATGTTGATTAGCGTACTGGCGATGTCCCTGTGGCTGAACTGGCTGCCAACGGCTGAGGCAAGTGTTGACGCCACTGACCTTGGCAAGGCTGTCGTTGCGATTGAGCAACTGGATCAACTGCGGCAAGGGTTAGCCTCCACCTTAGAGGGCAGCACTCCAGAGCCAACCCTTGATACCTTTAAGGCAGTCTGTGCTCCGGTGGGTAAAAAGGCGAAGGAAATTGCTGCTGCCAATGGCTGGCGAGTGCGTCAGGTGGCATTGAAGTATCGCAACCCTAATCATCGCCCCGAAACTGCTCGAGAAATTCAAGCATTGCAGCAATTCGATCGCGATCGTCAACTCCAAGGCTTCTGGCAGGCCGATCAAGAAGGTCTCCATTACTTTCGCCGCATTGATGTCCAAGCAAGCTGCCTTGCCTGTCATGGGGCAAAAAACAGCCGACCGGCTTTTGTCCAAGCCAAGTATCCTGCGGATCGCGCCTATAACTTCCGCCCGGGGGATTTGCGCGGCATGTATGCAGTAACGATTCCCGCCCTTCAGCAGGCGCTGGAAAATCCACTCCAAAGTTAGAAAGAGGCCGCCATGGGCGTAAGGAAAGTCATTCTAGGGCTAGGGATTCTAATACTCTCCCTTTGGCTGGCAATCACGCCTACCGCCAGCGCCATGATTCGCACCGTTGAGGAGGCTCCCCAGCAATTTGTAGTGCAGTCACGGCACCAACTGCGCGACAACCACAACCTGACTTGGCAGGTAATTCTGTTTGCCCGCAAGGAGCAACTGCAACTACGGCTTGTCGGTTTTCCGGAACAGTATCACTTTCGCCATCCTGACCCCCTTGTCCTGACCACAGCCACCGGGACAAGACTCCTAGCGGCAGATGATTTTCCCAAAGCAGACACGGTGAGTAATGTGGGGCAATTTGACGTGCTGCCCCTTGCCCATCAACTGCCTGCCAACGAACCACTAGTCTTGCGTCCCCCTTTACAGGAGGAGGGCATCAAAATTGTTGTCCCTGCCCCTGTCGTTTTAGAGTGGCGGGTGCTCATTGACGATCTGCCCAGCTATTTGCCCTCCTAGGAGCATATTCCGGTGACAGCGGGGTTCCCAAGGCCAACAGGAGCGCTTGAGCCTTGTTGAGCGACTCCTGCCATTCCCGCTCGGGATCACTGTCGGCGACAATGCCTGCCCCCACTTGTCCCCAGGTGGTTTGGCGATCGCTAGCCACCAGCAGTGTCCGAATGAGGATATTTAAGTCTAAATGGCCGCGCTGATCCCAGTAGCCGCAAGAGCCATAGAACAAGTTGCGCGGGAAGGGTTCCAAGGCCGCCAACAGTTCCATACACCGCACCTTAGGACACCCCGTGATCGTGCCTCCCGGAAAAAGGGCGCGAATGATGTCAACCGGTGTGACTCCCGCTTGCAAGCTCCCCCGCACATTGCTCACCAAGTGGATGACATGGCTGTAGTACTCCAACGTCAGCAGTTCATCGACAATGACGGTGCCCCAACGGCAGATGCGTCCGAGGTCGTTGCGCTCTAAATCCACCAGCATAATGTGCTCTGCCTGTTCTTTGGCGTTGCTCAGGAGGTCGGCAGCTTGGGCGCGATCGCCCGCTGGCGTGTGACCCCGGGGACGGGTACCCGCAATGGGACGGGTTTGGACGATTTCACCTTGCCGCTGCACAAGACGCTCCGGTGAACAACTGACGATGTAGCCCCAGGGAGTCTGCCAATAGCTGGCAAAGGGGGAGGGATTAATTTGCTGGAGACGCAGGTACTGCTGCCAGGGATCCACCTCGCCGTGGTAACAAAACCGCGCCGACAGGTTGGCCTGAAAAATATCGCCAGCGCGAATGTGGTTCAACAGGGTGCGCACCGCTGCCTGATAGGTATGGGGCTGCCAGCCTGCAGCAAATTCTACGGTACTGGGGCGCTCAGGGAGGGGCACCCGTAGGGGACTGGGCTCTTCAGTTAAGCGTTGCCGGAGAGCCACAAGGTCGCCTGCCGTAGAAGCTGCTAAGTAGAGGCGATCGCCCTGATGATCTAAAACCGCAAAGCTTTGGGGTTCGTACCAAAACGCCACCGGAAAGGGCAAGGGATCGGGTTTTAAGGCGGGCAGCGCTTCAATTTCCCAAGCCAGTTCATAGCCAAGCCAACCCAGCCACCCCCCCGTAAAGGGCAGATGTGCCACTTCGGTAGGGACTGTTGCGGTTTGGGGCAACTGCTGTAGTGTTGGCAGCACTTCACCAAGGGCGCACACCCACTGGCGATCGCCCCGAGGGGCACCCGCACAGATGGAATAGCGCGCTTGTGGTGTCGGATGGGAGGCCGGACTCTCTAGGAGAACCGCCACTGGCTCATCGAGAAAAAGTTGGCTAAAGACAGCGCGACCACTGCGCCTCCTAAGGGGAAGGCACTCCCACAGCCATGGTTGGCACGCCGCCATCACGGCAACAGCACCCCCCACGCTGGCAATTGCAGCCGCAGCCACCAGAATAGTGCCATTACTGCCAAGGCCAACCAATCCCGCCGTTGTAAGCGCAGATGATGCCAAGGGTTATCGTAGGTGTCTGGCTCTTGAAACCCCCGCACCTGCATCGCACAGGCCACCTGTTCCGCCCGCAAGAGTAAGTTTTCCAACAACCGCACCGCGAGGGTGAGCCACAACTTCACGCTGCCTTTGAGACCCACTAAGCGCCAGTTAATGGCCCGGGTGCGCACTGAACGGCCAAGGTTTTGCACCTCTTCCAGCACAAGGGGAATAAACCGCAGCGATAGGGTGAGGGTCAAGGCAATTTCTGCAACCGGTAACTTAAAGCGCTTGAGGGGTTGCATCAAGGACTCAAGGCCAGCGGTGACCTCTTCCGGAGCGGTAGTCAGCAGAAACAGATGGGTGCTGTAGAGCAACGTAAACAACAACGTGCTCAGGCGTAAGCCCAAATCCAAGGAACGCTGGGAAATTTGCAGATGAATCGGGTAAGCCTGCCACTGCCAAAGAATGTAGCGATAGCTGGTCACTGGCGTTGCCGCCTCAAGGGGACGGCGGGGCTGATAACTCACAGCCATGCCGTCGGGCATCAGGGCTGTAATCAAGAAAACAAGGCTTCCCAGCACAAGCAACCACAACAGTTGGCGTTGCCATACCCGCCGCGGAATGCCGCTCACAAGGGTGAGGCCAATTAAGCAAACCACAAGGGCTATTCGCCATGAGGCATCTGCCAGCACTGGCGCCAGCAAAAAGGTCATTAACCAGCCCAGTTTAACGCGGGGATCTAAGCGGTGCAGCCACGTAAGGGGGTGTTCGAGGTAAAGCCCCAAGGGGAGCGATCGCAACAAATCCATGAGTCAGCGTTAGCTCTGCTCGAGTTGCCGCCGTAGGGCTTCCAATTCTGGGTCATAGGCGGGAGCCGTGGCACTCGGGAGTTGTTGGGGGCTGGCCAACTCTGCTCGCAGGCGCGCTAGCTCCTCATCGACACTGCCGGACTCCAACGCCGCAAATTTGGCTTCAAGGGTATCGCTATTGAGCTCGGCCACCGCTTGGGAGCGCGCCTCCATTTCCATAACTTTTTCTTCCATGCGCTCAAAGGCGGCCATGGGGGCATTGACGTTGACCTTACTAAAGGTTTGCTGAATTTGTTCCGAGGCTTTGGCTGCCCGTGCCCGTGCCACCAGCATTTCTTTGCGGGTCTTGGCCTCCGCAATTTTACTTTCTAACTGTTGCATTTGTTTTTTCAGGGCATCCACTTGCGTCACCGATTGCTCCAGTTGCCCTTTGAGCGCCATCGCCGCGTTTGTGGCCGTTTTTTTGCGGTTCAATGCCTCTAGCGCCAGTTGCTCATCGCCGTGCTGCAGGGCAATTTTGGCGCGCCGCTCCCATTCCATGGCTTGCTGTTGATGTTGATTAAATTGCTGTTCGAGGCGTTTTTGGGAGGCGATCGCCTGAGCCACCGCCTGCCGCAACGACACCAAGTTATCCTGCATTTCAATCATGCTTTGCTCAAGCATCTTTTCCGGATCTTCAGCCGCCCCGACAACCGCATTCATCCAACTGCGGATGACCCGACCGATGCGATCAAAAAGTCCCACGATGGTATCTCCCATACGCCCATTTTGTCTAAACTATTTTAACTGTTACGGCGGAATGCCCCCACGTTAGTAGCGCAGATGTCTTTGGCGAGAACAACCATCCAGTTGCCAGTCAATAGAGTCGGTGTAACAAAACTGCGATCGAGCGACCACCGTCCTCTAAAATGAGGAATGTATTAAGCGGTGTTAGCAATATGAGTGTCATTAGTCAGGTTCTTCTTAAAGCAGACGATGAATTGCGCTACCCCACCACGGGCGAACTCAAGACCATCAGTGACTTCATGGCAACCGGGGAACAGCGCCTGCGCATTGCCACAACGCTGGCTGAAAATGAGAAGCGGGTTGTAGAGCAAGCCAGCAAGCAACTGTGGCAAAAGCGACCTGACTTTATTTCTCCGGGCGGCAATGCCTACGGCCAAAAGCAACGGGCTCTCTGCCTGCGGGACTACGGCTGGTACATGCGCTTAATTACCTATGGTATTTTGGCGGGAGATAAGGAACCCATTGAACGCACGGGGATTATTGGTGTGCGGGAGATGTACAATTCCTTGGGCGTGCCCATGTCGGGCATGGCAGAAGCCATTCGCTGCCTCAAAGATGCCTCCTTGGCGCTCCTAAGTACTGAAGATGCGGAAGTGGCAGCTCCCTACTTCGACTACATCATTCAAGAGATGTCCTAGGGAAACAACAACTGTAACTGGCACTGAAATCATTCACTGGGGTTAGCGCCTCCGTCCTGAGAACGGGGGCTTATTTTTTCGTGAATATAGATTTAGGTCTTTCTAGACTTGCTTGGGAGTGGGTTACAAGTTCTGCTGCATAGGGATAGCTTTTGCCATGGATAACCTAGTGAAGTCCAACAAAGGTGTCCTATGGAAACTCTACAGGAGCAATTCCAAGATATTGAAGTAGCTACCCCGCAGACCTTTGGTGCCCTGACGATCGTGCCTCTTGTGCGCTCGGTAACAGCGTCTCGCGACTATTGGCTCTTGGAGGAGGCCATGGCTCAGAACTGGGTGACGATCACCGAAGTTTCGGAAGCAGGGAGTGTACCGGAGCTATTATGCCGTAACGTGGGCGATCGCTCAGTTCTGTTACTGGATGGGGAAGAAATCCAAGGAGCGAAGCAAAATCGCATCCTAAACCTCACTCTCTTAGTGCCCGCCCACACTAACTTAAAGATCCCTGTCAGTTGCGTTGAGCAAGGACGTTGGCATTATCAGTCCCGCAATTTTAAGGTTGCAGGGCATACCTACCACCCGAGCGGGCGTGCCAAAAAAGCCGAGCAAGTGACTCGGTCAATCAAAACCCGCGGACGGCGCGACGCTGACCAACGCCAAGTTTGGGATGAGGTTCATGCACGGCTTGATAGCTTTGCTTGCTATTCCCCAACCTCTACCATGGGGGATTTGTATGCCAAGGAGTCGGCTAAGCTGGCAGACTATACAGCAGCTTTTAAGGCAGTGGCTAACCAAGTGGGAGCGATGTTTGCAGTTCATGGGCAAATTTGGGGTCTGGAGTTGTTTGACTGCCCTAGTACGTTTGCACAAGTGCTGCCCAAGCTGCTTCCCGGTTATGCCCTTGAGACGCAGTATCTCTCACCGACGACTCCTCTTTCTCCCCAGGCGGTGACAGACTTTCTACAGGAGGTGTCTCAAGCACCAGCGGAAGCCTTTCCGGCCTTGGCAGAAGGGATGGATCTGCGGCTGAGTAGCAACACCGTGGTGGGGAGTGCCCTTGTTGCTAAAGAGCGGCTGATTCACCTGAGTGCTTTTCCCAAAGCCGTGACGACCGTTCGCTAAGCGATCGGCAGCGACCGTCTATTGGCAGCGCCTGTTCTGACGACCAGCCCTAGCTTTAGAATTGGGGTTAGCGCCTCCGTCCTTAGGGCGGGGGTATCTTTCTATGATTGGCATGACTTGGCACCATGGGACAAACCATCGTTGTTAAAATTGGCACCTCTAGTTTGACGGGGGGCAAAGAGGGAACGCTGGCACTGGCCACGATTGCCCAACTGGTGGAGGTTCTCTGGGGCTGCCGCCAACGGGGCGATCGCGTCGTGTTAGTCTCATCAGGAGCCGTGGGCGTTGGAGCGGTGCGTTTGGGGTTACAGGAGCGCCCCCAGCAATTAGCCCAAAAACAGGCCGTGGCGGCAGTGGGTCAGGGCCACCTAATGCGCATGTACGATGACCTATTTGGGGTATTGCGCCAACCCATTGCCCAAATACTGTTAACACGGCAGAACTTTGTGGATCGCCAAAGTTACCTCAATATCTTTAATACGTTTCAAGCCCTCTTTGAGTTAGGGGTGATTCCCATCGTCAACGAAAACGACACGGTGGCCGTGGATGAACTGAAATTTGGCGATAACGATACGCTCTCCGCCTTGGTGGCCAGTTTAGTGGAGGCGGATTGGCTATTTTTGCTGACGGATGTGGATCGCCTCTACTCGGCGGATCCGCGCCTTGATCAAACGGCTGTCCCCATTGAGCGGGTAGAGTCCTTGGCAACCCTCAGTGAAACGGTACAAATTGGTGCTGCCGGTTCACCGTGGGGTACAGGGGGCATGGCCACCAAAATTCGCGCCGCTGAAATTGCCACCGAAGCAGGGGTGCGCACCGTGATTACCGATGGGCGATCGCCCACCAATATCCTCAAAATTCTAGCCGGAGAGTCCTTAGGCACCCAGTTTGAACCCAAGCCGAAAACCATTAGTGCCCGCAAGCGCTGGATTGCCCGCGCCCTCATTCCCAAAGGCGAGCTATGGCTAGATGCGGGGGCAGTCAAGGCAATTACGCAGGGAGGACGCTCCCTCTTGGCCGCCGGGATTACCAACGTCAAGGGGGAGTTTCAAGCCCAAGATGCTGTCAAGCTATGTGATCCTGAAGGCAGAGAAATTGCGCGTGGCCTTGTGAATTACAACAGCGAAGAAATTTGTCGCGTGCAGGGGCAGCAGTCCACGGAACTGGCCAATATTCTTGGCTACAGTGGTGCAGATACCATTATTCACCGCGATAACTTGGTGCTCACCTAGGGCTGCTAAAAGCCCCCGACTTTAGTCGGCGGAAAGTTTACGTGCTGATCTAGCCCTCACCTGAGTAGTTCAGCAAATCAAGAATCTGCTGACTGAGGTGGCGGATTTGCTCCTGCAACTCCGGTAAGGGTAAGTTGTGACCGCTAAAAACCCCGCCCCCAATACTGCTGAAGCGCCACTGCTCACTTATGTAGCTAAAGCCAACGATGTCAAGCCCAATGGCACGGCGTTGGGGGGTGTCAGGATCGCTGTAGAGGCGAATTTGCAACAACAAACTGCGGGCTTGCCAGCGGCGACTCCAGCCGGGGAGGTGAAAACCCATGTCAATGGAGTCTGGATCCACAAGATCGCGGGTGTGGGGGTCATCAGCCCATGGCTGTAAATCAGCGCGTAAATCGGGATTGCACTGCTTAAACAGATGGACAATTGCCGCCAGCTTGCTGGCCATTTGTACACTAACGGCTTGCTCCGCTGCATTCACTCTGTTGCCTCCACAAGTGCGTTGCCTCCACAACTGCCCTAAGGTTAGCGAGGGGACACCGCTTGATCAACTGGCACAGGCTTTGAGGTTTCCAGCGGTGGCGTAAGGGAACGTTCGAGACGGGGCTGTCCCACCGAATAATTCAGGTCATAGCTTTGCACCAAGAGCCAGAACCACAGGCCGGGCGCCAAAGGTTCTAGCCATGGCTGACAGCGCCGCACCAAGGGGGGGAGCCAACGGCCAAAAAGTACCTGATAAAAGGCATCCAGCGTAAAACTGAAGTAAGTCAACAGCCAGCGCAGCAGATCGGTGGTGCCTGCCATTTGCCAAATCCACCATAGAAGCCCCGGATTTTGCCAAGCCGCCCGCAGCGCCATGCGGTTAAAGGGTAACCAGCCGGCTCGGTCTTTAATGAAGCGATCAGCCAGTTCCGGTGACTCTTGACCGAGAATGCCAAAAAAGGTGTTGAGCATAGCATTGACCCGCTCCGGCGGCAGGGGGCGATCGCTGGGCACCATCATGCCCCTAGAAAATAGCCACGTAACCGCCGTATTACTTTGATAGGCGCGAATTTGATTCAGAAACTGCTGTTGCACCAGATCATGACGCAAAGCGGTGTCGAGCAAATCGGTTAAGCGGGGCAAATTCCGCACCAACGAACCAAACCCCGTAAACACTAAGGGGGACTGCAAGGAGGCCGCATCCCCAATGGCGAGGATGCGATCAAAGGCCACAGCGCGATCGCCCCGATGGTGACTAAAATAGCCCGGAATATAGCCAAATGTGGGCTTCACCCAAGTCAGTTCCTCAAGGTTGCAGCGGCGATACTCCGGCAAAATACTAAAAAAGTCTTCGTAAAGTTCCAGCAACGATCCCGGAGAGTCCGGTTCAATGCGGTGGTAGTGAAACAGGTAAATGGTGCGCTCCTCCCCTGCCCCCGGAAAGAGTTCCCAGATGAGCTGCCGTCCTCGTGAGATATCTCCATGGCTGTGGAGCACATCGCCGTAACGGCCATCCCAAACTTCCGGGGCAATACCCTTGACAATGGCTCCCACGGTTGGGCAAACACTCTCAAAAGCGCGGCCACCGTTCAGTTGCCGGGCAATGGGAGAGGCTGTGCCCATTGCATCAATTAAAACACGGGCGATCGCCTGCTGCGGGTGACCTGTCTGGCGATGACGGACTTGGACACGGATGCTGTTGGGGTGTACAGTTGCGGCGACAAAATCGGTGTAGTCCCAAATCTCACCGCCCGCTTGCCGGAGTTTTTGGCCGCACAATTGCAAAAACTTAGCCGAGTCAAGGGCAATATTAAGCACCGTCGGCGTATGGAGCACCGGTGCCCGGCAATGGGCAGGACTGGTGGCATCAAAGAACTTATTAAAGCCATCTAGATACTCGCGGGCAATAACGCTTTCAAACTCCGCCGCCGTAAACAGCCCCAAATCAATTAAACTCTGAAACTCTGCCCGGGAAATGTTCCACTCGCGGTTCATCCGTCCAAAGGGCAGCCGCTCAATCAGCAAGACCCGATAGCCCAACTGTGCCATCACGGCTGCATGCACAACGCCAAGGGCACCTCCGACATAGACCAAGTCATAGCTGGGTATTTCCGAACATTCAGGCGCTGTTTTGATGACAGGGGTTGGCGGGGTTGGCTGCTGTACGCCCTCGCGCCAGCGCTGCTCCCACCAATAGACGCGCTCTAAATCTGCTTCCCCGTTGGGCATGCGCTGAAAATACTTCACCGTCAGGGGGTAGCGATCGCCCAAGGCTTCAAAAATCGACGTCCCGGCAGGCCATGGCGGCGGTACCACCGGTTGTAGGGGAAAGGCAGCGCGCACGGCTAGGTTGAGCTGCTGCACACAGGCAGCCTCCTGCGGCCACGGCGCATCCCCCCAACGCACTACCTTCAGGTACGTTGTCCGCTGTAGATTCCAAAAAAACACCGCCAGTTGGGTCTCCCTCCCAGGCAACTGCCAGCACCCCCCCGTCGGTTTCGGGGCGATCGCCCCCACAGCAGGCTGAAACCGCTGCTGAAACCATTGAATAACGGCTGCCGTATCTGGTGTGGGAATCTCAGCGTAGAACAGTTCTTGCATTTTGTTTCAAATACGGGATGAAGGGCTTGACAGCAGTCAAATTTAACGTAAACTGCAGGATGCTCAACTTAATAGTTGAAGAGAGTTTACAGTTTCTCATAAATTGCCCTGTTGCCCTATGTATTATCCCATTCCTCGGAGTCTCGAAGAAATGGCCACCCTCAGCCGCTACCCTGTGAGCGAAGAACTCGTGGCCGCCGCAATTGCAGGTGTGATTACCATTTGCCGTGCCCAAGGCCACACCCTTGCAGATGTGCAGACATGGGTTTTAGCGGAGGATGACCTTTTGGATGCCAAAACTCGCCAATGGCTCAGTGACGTTGTCGGTGCCGCATGGTCAAGCGTTAGCGACCCATAGCCTGCTGCCCCCCTGTCCGCTACAGTAGGAATGGCCGTTAAGACGCAATTAGAATTATGGACTTGCCCACCCTCCAAGAGCGCCTACAGGTGATTCTCACCAAGCGGGAAAGCCTGAAAAAGTTAATGGAACTTCCCGGCACCGGTACCATTACCATCGATATCCAGTCCGCCTTGGCGGAACTCGATGAGCTTGTGGACGATATTAAACGCACCTTTCCCGATGTAGAAATTCCCACATAGGACGGCATCCATGGCAGAGATTACCAGTCGCTGGGTGAAAGTGGTCAATGGCGATTTACTCATTGACGCCTACTTAGCAGAACCCACCGCCCCAGGACGCTATCCCGCTGTGATTGTGTTTCAGGAAATTTTTGGTGTTAATACCCACATTCGCGATGTCACTGAACGGATTGCCCGGGAAGGCTACGTAGCGATCGCCCCAGCCCTGTACCAACGCTTTGCCCCTGGGTTTGAAACGGGTTACACCCCCGCCGACATTGACATTGGCCGGCAGTACAAAAACCAAACCACAGCCGCTGACCTCCTTAGTGACACTCAAGCCACAATTGCTTACTTGAAAGGACTCGATAACGTCAACGGTGATGCCATTGCTACGATTGGCTTTTGCTTTGGTGGGCATGTGGCCTACCTTGTCGCCCAACTACCGGAGATTAAAGCCACCGCTTCCTTCTATGGCGCTGGCATTACCACCATGACCCCGGGGGGCGGCGCGCCTACCCTTGCCATAACGCCCAAAATTCGCGGTACGCTCTACGCCTTCTTTGGCGATCGCGATCAGAGTATTCCTATGGAGCAGGTCAAAGAGATTGAAACGGCTCTCCGGCACCATGGCATTCGCCACCATATCTTTGTTTATCCTGCTGATCACGGCTTCTTTTGTGATCAACGGGACAGCTATGATGCAGCGGCTGCTCGGGATGCATGGCAACAGGTGCTGCACCTGTTTGAGACCGTCCTCAAGAATGGTAATCCCACCAACTGACCCTTGTAAGGTGGGGTCTCTTTCCTAATCACTCTTTCCTTGCTTGCTGGCCTACGCCAATACTGTGGCGAAAGTTAGTGTGGTGGCAACAACTCCCCTGCAGGTTAGCATGGCGAAAGTTTGCCCAACAGCAAGTTGCATGGCTGAGATTCGCATTGACGAATAAGGCTCTGGCAAAGTAGCCACGGGTTAATCCTGCATAACTCAGGTTGGCTCCCTGAAAATTACAGCGATAGGCGTGAACGTCTTCAAGGGCGGCATAGCTGAGTTGAGCATAACGGAACGTGGCCTCATTCAAACTGGCAGCAACCAGTTGCGCCCCCTGCAGGTTGGCGGCGGTTCCTTGCACAAACCCTAAATCTGCACCGCGAAAGTTGGCCTCACGACCATCTGCCCGCTCAAGGATGGCCCAGGCCAAGTTGGCGTCCTCAAAGGCAGCGCGCTGTAAATTCGCCAGCCGTAGAATCGTTCGCTGAAAGCTACTGCCATTGGCAATGGCACCATAAAACAAAGCACCCGTGCAGTTTGCCCCGTCAAGGTTCGCTGACCCTAGGTCTGCACCCGAGAAATTCGCGTAGCAAAGGACTGCCTGCTGGAGCTTAACCCCCCGCAGCACACTGTGACTCAAGTTGCAGCCTTGGAGATTGTAACCGCGCAGGTCTAAGCCGGTGAGATTCACTTCACTCAGATCAACGCTAAGCTGGGGATAGGACTGCCGCCACTGATTCCAATGGTGACGCCCTGCCCGCAGATAATCCTGCAACCATTCTCGGGATGTCATTGCTGTTAGTTGCGTGATCATGCGCACCTCCACAAACCCTTGGCCTCTAGGGCGAGGATCTGGTTAATGCGGGAACTGTATGCTTCGTTTTTCGTTATCATGATGCGAAATTTGATAGAATTCCATCTATAGTAGTTTTGCTGCTATCGGCAGCACATCCAACAGTGGGGCATCCTGCTGTTTGTTAATGTAGTCACTTCGCTGACGAAAGGAGAGTGGGTTTGAAACAGGCAACCCTACATCAGCTTAAAGTGTTTGAGGTCACTGCTCGCCACGGAAGTTTTACTCGCGCTGCAGAGGAGCTTTTCCTGACCCAGCCAACCGTTTCAATTCAAATGAAGCAGTTGACCCGTGCCGTTGGTATGCCCTTATTTGAACAGGTGGGTAAGCGCCTCTACCTCACCGAAGCCGGTAAGGAGCTGCTGGCCACCTGCCAAGACATCTTTGAGCGTTTGGATCGCTTTGAAATGGCTATAGCCAACCTCAAAGGACTAAAACAGGGGCACCTGCGGCTCTGTGTTATTACAACAGCTAAGTACGTCATTCCGCGGCTACTCGGTCCTTTTTGCCAGCGTTACCCCGGGATTGACGTTGCCCTGACTGTGACCAATCACGAGCAGGTGGTGGAGCGCATTCGTGCCAATATGGATGATCTTTACATTCCCAGTTACCCACCGGACAATGTGGATGTGGAGTGTCATCCCTTTTTAGATAACCCGTTGGTCGTGGTTGCTCCCAGCCAACACCCCTTGAGTCAACGGCAGCGTATCCCCATCCAAGCCCTTGAGGGAGAGCCGTTTATTATGCGTGAGCAAGGGTCAGGGACACGACAGGCGGTCGAAAAACTCTTTGCTCAGCATGGGGTATCCATCAATATTCGCCTAGAACTCGGTAGTAACGAGTCGATTAAACAGGCGATCGCTGGCGGACTTGGGATTTCAGTGTTGTCCCATCACTGTCTTGCCCTAGATCGCGAGTCGGGGCAGCTCACCATTCTGGATGTGGAGCACTTCCCCATTCAACGCCACTGGCACATTGTTTATCCGGCGGGGAAACAGCTTTCCGTTGTGGCACAAGCGTTCTTTGACTACGTTTCAACCGAAGGGCGCGAGATGATTGAGGCCAGCTTAACCTATCCGCCCTTTCCTCAAGCAACGAAAGAACTGCACCCCGTCTAGCCATGGCTGCTTTGGATTATCGCTGTGCGCCAGATCCACCCCAACCTGCTGATCGCCACCTGTTACTGCTCCACGGCTGGGGAGCCAATGCAGCGGACTTACTGCCCTTGGGCGCCTACCTTGCTCCCACCGCCCAATGCTATGCAGCGGAGGCTCCCTTTGGTCACCCCTACGTCGCTGGTGGGCGGATGTGGTACGACCTGAGCCAGCATGATCCGCTTTCAGGCTCGTTACTGTTAGATGAGCGAGCAACGGATCTGGTGGCCAGTGAAGCAGCACTCATCCAGTGGTTTCAAGACCTAGCTATTGATTTACGTCGGACAGTTCTGGCGGGGTTTTCCCAAGGGGGTGCGCTTACGCTGGCTCTGGGGTTACAGTTGCCCTTTGCCGGTTTAGTTGTCTTTAGTGGTTATCTGGTGCGTCCACCTACGCGGCGATCGCCCCCGCCGCCGGTTCTCATGATCCATGGCACAGCAGATGCGGTGGTGCCTTTAGCCACAGCAGAGGCGAGCTACCAGCACTTGCAAGAGGCGAACATCCCCGTGACCTTCCATGCTTTACCCATGGGTCACGAAATTAACCCAGCAGCGATCGCCCTTGCCCGAGAATTTATTGATCGCCTGTACTAGACAGAGGCAGCAAGGCGTGCAGTGGTGGCACCCACCACCTCTATCTCTAGGGTCACACCAAACACCTGCTCAAACGGTTCTTTTTTGTAGTTAACACTCCAGAGCTCTAGCTCGCAGGGGTCGTTGGGATCGGTGGGATAGACAAAGAGAATAAATTCCCGCTGGGGCGATCGCCACTGACAGGTCATGTGATCCACCGCCCCAATTTGGCGCCGATCCAAGGCCGAAGCAATGCGCAAAATAGCACTGAGCTGTTCCACCAATTGCCGCTGTCGCCGCCCGAGAAGCTGGCGAAAATTATCATGCTTTTTCTTGGGGGGGCTTTTGCGATGGTAGCGACACAGGTTAGCAATAATTTCAATCTCGCTGTCGGTGTAACCAAGGAGACCGCCGTGGCGCACCAAGTAGTAAGAGTGCTTATGGTGGGCAGAATGGCTGACGTAGTGCCCCGCATTGTGGAGGATGGCAGCTGCCCACAGAAGTTCTCGCTCCGCCTCTGTCCACTGATGGAGAATCCCTTGGGTATGGTCAAAGAGGGTGAGGGCAAAATCCGCGACCCGCTCACTACTGGCTAAGTTGACGTGGAATTTTTGTGCCATGCTGTAGGTGCTGCGCTGCCGCACTGAACTTTGATAGCGCAGGCGATCTTCAATCAGGCCATGGGTGAGCATCCAATCGACAATAATGCCTTCCCGCAAGGCGCGATCGCAGGTAATAAGGCTAGAGAGCCCCAGCATTTCCATCGCTTCCACAAGGATGACCGCACCAGCGACAATAATTTCAGCCCGCCGCTCTGACATGCCCAACAGTTGACAGCGTTGGCTAAAGTTGAGCCGTCGCAGTTTGTTGAGCAATTGCTGTAAATCGCTGAGCTTCAGCGTGTAGCCCCGCAAAGATGTGGGGCAAGTGCCGAGGCGATCGCAGGTGTGCAACATCATCAGGCTTTCAATCGTCCCTGAGGTACCCACCAACCGGGGTTGCTCATGGGGTTGCAAGTGATTGCGCAAGTCCTCCACGGCGCGATCCAACATTCCCCGCACGTAGGCGCGCAGCGCGCTGTAATCGGTCTCACTAATGGGGTCACTTTTGACAAACAGATCCGTGAGGCGCACGGCTCCCACCTTGGTACTGCTCAGGTAGCGGGGCTCATGCCCATCCCCCAGAATCAACTCGGTGGATCCGCCGCCAATGTCGATAATCACGTGGGGCTTGCCGTGCAACTCCAACCCGGAGAGTACCCCCAAATAGATGCGGCGGGCTTCCTCTTCACCGGAAATCAGATCAATGCTTAAGCCCGTTTCCTCCTTGACCCGCGCCAAAAATTCGCGGCCATTGGGCGCCTCACGCACAGCACTGGTGGCTACGCCAATGATGTCCTCCGCCTTCAGGCCATGGGCTAATTCCCGACAGCGCCGCAGGGTGGCGATCGCCCGTGCCATGGCTTCCTCCGTCAGTTGACCGGTTAACTGGCAGCGCTCCCCTAAGCGCACCATATCCTTTTCGGCAGCAATAATCTTAAAACTTGGTAAACTGGGCTGAATTTGCACCACCACCATGTGGATAGAGTTCGTTCCAACATCAATGGCAGCGAGAATGCGATCTCTAAGATTGACCGGTCGCCACAAATGCAAGTGTTGTTCAGCAGCCATGAAAGTTCAGTAGGGAAATCCTCCCCCATGGTACCCTAAGCCTCTGCGGTTAAATGAGCCTTGATGTTAGCGGCAACCCGCGACCCCAAATAGTCGGGAATCAGATTGCCATTGGGACCGAGCAAATATAGCAACAACCGCACCCGCCCTTGCCAAAGCATAAAGTTCACGTTGACAACCAATAATTCCTCTTGCCAGACGGCATGCATCACTTTGTAAAGCAGCGCTGGGTGGTTGGTGGACTCAATGAGCAACGCTGGCAAGTGAAACACCTGATCCAGATAAAAACTAGTGCTGATTTGCTTCAGCCCCTCCCCTAGGTTAAACTCCACCGCCAGCATTTCTTCGACGGCAAACTCCCCACTGAGGGTCTGTTGCAGGGCGCGACGCACGCTCTCACTGCGCTTTTTGCTCAAGGGATGCCCCTGCTCCGATAACACCAATTTGACAAACACCAACATCGGCGGGCGCACATGGCCATAGAGGGAAACATTGTGAATCGTGAGCTTGTAGGCGGCCATCACCCCAAATAAATCACTCAGTAGGTAAGAGTGGTTGCGGTGGGCAAAGTACAGGACGGAGCGATCGCCCTCCGGCACAATCTGAATCACGGCCTGATTGGTTTTATGGATTTGGAATCCTAGCTTGAGGTTTTGCAGTTGCACATCTCGACCCACAAACTGCTCGTAAAAATCCGGAAACGAGCGATTAAACCGCTTCAGAACCTCAAGGTTACGGAGTTGAAAATCGGAAACCATAGGTAGAGAGTCGCTATACTATAGCCTAGGCCGGGTTACACTTGGTCACGTCCCAATACTCGGGTTATTCCCATCTCCAGCATACTGGCATGAGCTTCTGGAAATCGCTGTTTAATTCGCAACCAACGACGAGCACCACAACAACCGCCGTTGGTCTTAGCTCGCAAGCTGCCCTTGAACGGGACAGTAGCACCGAAGGGCAAATTGTCTTTAGCAAGGAGAAAGACATTGACGTTTACGAGCTGGAGGAGCTATGCGACGCTGTTGGTTGGTCGCGCCGCCCCATCCGCAAAGTTAAAAAAGCCATTCAGCACAGCTTTTTGGTCATTTCGATGTGGGAGCAGCGGGGCAGTTATCGCCGCCTCATTGGCTTTTCCCGCGCCACTTCCGATCATGCCTTCAACGCCACCATTTGGGATGTGGTTGTCCATCCCGAGTTTCAAGGACGCGGCCTCGGCAAGGAACTGATGCGCCAAATCATTAAAGAACTGCGCAGCGAAGACATCAGTAATATCACCCTGTTTGCGGATCCCCATGTGGTTGATTTTTATCGTCAGCTCGGCTTTCGCCCTGACCCAGAGGGAATCAAGGGAATGTTTTGGTATCCCAATTCCCGCTAGGACTGCCATTCCCTTAAAGAATGACTGTGCCGTAACCCTGCCTTGCGCTTGGAACCGCAGTCAAGAGCGTCACTCTGTGCCAAGATCAAGCTAGTTATCAGGGAGCACTCCTATGGCTGGCAAAAAAATTCTCATGCTCGTGGGCGATTACGTCGAAGACTACGAGGTGATGGTGCCGTTCCAGGCCCTACAGATGGTGGGTCACACAGTTCATGCAGTTTGCCCCAACAAAGTGGCGGGGGAGAGTGTCCGCACGGCTGTCCACGATTTTGAAGGAGATCAAACCTACAGTGAAAAGCGGGGACATAACTTTACGCTGAATGCCACGTTTGCTGAGATTGCCCCCAGTACCTACGATGCTTTAGTGGTTCCAGGCGGGCGAGCACCGGAATACCTGCGCCTCAATTCCCGCGTCATTGAGATAACCCAACATTTTGGCCGCAGCCAAAAACCCATTGCTGCCATTTGCCATGGCCTACAACTGTTGGCTACTGCTGGGGTGCTAGCAGGCAAAACCTGTACGGCCTATCCAGCCTGTGGACCGGATGTTGTTCAGGCGGGTGGCAACTACACCGAGGTTGCTGTGGATGCAGTGGTTGTCGATGGTAACTTAGTTACTGCTCCGGCTTGGCCAGCTCATCCCCAGTGGTTAGCAGCTTTTCTAGAACTTTTAGGCACCACAATTCATCACGGTACCCTCACAGCTGCGTAGGGGTACAAAGGATGGCGATCGCCCTCAGCCGCATTGCCGAATACCTGAGTCGGCATCAGTTAAACTTCAAGCTGAATGCAAGCACTCATCAAATTATTACTGGCGTCAATGGCGATCATCTCGAGCGATTCATCGTGGTCATCGAACTGGATGAAGAGGGCGAGTTTTTTAAGCTCTACGCCCCCAACCTGCTGCCCGGGATTAAACACCACCGCTTGAAAGACGCCATCCTACAGACGTTGCTCTGCATTTCGTGGCAAACCAAAATGTTGCAGTGGGAATACGATCCCAGCGATGGCGAAGTGCGTGCCATCATTGAATTTCCCCTTGAGGACGGCACCCTGACCGAGCGACAATTTTTCCGCTGCTTTGGCGCCCTTGTGGAAATTGTTGATACAACTGTGCCGCGCCTGCGCCAGATTGTTCAAGATCGAGAGGCCAGCCCGGAGTCCGAAACTGATTTAGCCATGGGAGAGCGATTGCTGCTCACGATTCAGGAAGAAGCCCCCGGCCTCCTTGATCTTATTGCCCAAGCCCTTGATGCGCGTCGCCAGCGTGGCCAGCTTCCTTAGCCAGCTTCATACCGTATCAAAAAAGGAGAGCTTGACAAGGTAAGCAATGATGGCGCCCACCAAGGCAACGATAAAGCCCCACAGTCTTGAATCGACTACCCGTTGGCGATCGCTCAGATCAGACACTTTCTCATCTAAAGCTTGAATTTCAGCTTTTAGCTGAGTGCGTACTGCTTGAATTTCGGTTTTTAGTTCAGTACGTACAGCGTTGATTTTTTCCTCAAGGGTGTTGAACTTCTCATTAGTCGTTGTTTGGTTCGTCCCAGAACTGTTGAAAGCTGCAACAAAACGTTACATTCTAAGTGACACGGAGCTCTGGCTGCCAATCAAAGCTCCAATGCACCACTGAACACCGCCGACTCAGTTCTAGTTGCACATCTCTTAACTTATCTATCAGTTTCTCCCCCCATATCTCTGGTAGCTCGACTAACTCTAAGATTAAATACGTAATCAAGATCATATAAATCTGTATTCTCAACCCGTTCTCACTCTTCGTCATTGGTTTGTCTAACGATAAGTGCATCTTTAAGAATTTCCATAGATTCTCTATCGCCCATCGTTTCCGATACAGTTCACTAATCTCCTTGTCACTTAAAAAGGTAATGTTCGTCGCTAAGTGAAACTCTTCCCCGCTCTCGGCATCATAAAATACTATCACTCGATACCGATCGTGATTCAGTTCCGTTTTCATATTCTTTTTGATTCCCACGATAAATAAACGGTTCGCAGCACTTAGCTCATCTAAAAAGTGACAGCTCGCAAACCCCCTATCCATTATGTCTACCGCATTCTCCGGTATCATCCCTATCACGAATTCCCGAAATGATATATCATGCCGCTGCCCCAAATGAATCACACTGTCACTGATCATATTCTCTGTGATACTGAAGCCACTCAACTGTTTTCTGTCCTGATGGTATCCGTGAGTTCCCTGAAAATTTGCTGAAATATCTGGGTATTCCGAGTTTTATTGGCTTTGGAAAAGGTGGACATGGCTACCGGAATACCGCCATGATGCAGGCGATAAAACAAGGCTCTCATGCTGGTTAATCCGTGGTCTCAAATATAGGTCAACCAGATTTTGAAGAGGAGTGACAGGGTAGTCGCAGGGGCTGAGTTTCTGGAGAATAGATTTGACAATCGCTGCAAATGATGCCATGATATTCTCACTAATTACTGACTTTTTTAGGGCAGAATATCAAAGTTCTGCCCCTTTTTCTATCCCTCTTAACTAACTTTCAACACTTCTGAAAGTTTCCATATAGCATTCTGTACACAATTGAGCAAGACTACATCTTGATTTTGGCCGTTATGCATTGCAATCGTGATCCTAGTTAATAGATCACCGAAGTTCAAAGTAGGTGCTAAGACTCTGGTCAATGGGTAGCAGATTCTTAATGCTCTCTAGGGAGCCAAAACAAAGTTAACTAATTTACCCGGTACCACAATGACTTTCCGAATGGTTTTACCGCTGAGGTAGCGCTGGCCAATCTCGGAAGATTTGGCAGCTTCTTCAATTTGGGCTTGGGTGGCATCAGCCGGAACTTGGATCGTGCCCCGGGTTTTACCCATGATTTGAATAACGATGGTGAGTTCATCGGCAACCAACGCGGTTTTATCCAACGTGGGCCACGGCTGATGATGAATGGAGCCCTTACCGCCCAGTTGGTGCCATAGCTCTTCGCTTAGGTGCGGGGCAAAGGGCGCTAGTAGGGTGAGTAGCGTACGAATGCCTTCGCCGTAAACACCAGAGGTGTAGCATTCTGTACTGCTGAGGGCATTGCTGAGTTTCATCAGCTCGGCAACGGCGGTATTGAGTTGGTAGTCTCCTTCGAGATCCTCGGTAATTTCTTTAATAGCCGTGTGGATGGCGCGGCGCAGTTCTTTTTCAGTTTTTGTTAGGGTGGGGGGCAAAGGTTGCTCTAGCTGTCCCCCTTGAGCTTTGAACGTTTGCACTAGCCGCCACACCCGGTTGAGGAAACGAAATTGACCTTCAACATCGGCATCGTCCCATTCGAGGTCTTTTTCGGGAGGGGCTTTGAAAAGGATAAACATCCGCGCCGTATCGGCACCGTACTGCTGAATCACGTCCCCCGGAGCCACGCCGTTATATTTCGACTTGGACATTTTTTCGTAAACAATTTCTAGGGGTTCGCCTGTTTCGGGATCGGTGGGGGCACTCAAATCAGCAATTTGACTCGGTATGATGTACTTGCCAGTTCGGGGGTTCTTGTAGGTGCGACCTTGCACCATGCCTTGGGTGAGAAGGCGCTGGAAGGGTTCAGAGACATTGACTAGATGGCGATCGCGCAAAACTTTTGTAAAAAAGCGCGAGTAGAGCAGGTGCAAAATGGCATGCTCAATCCCCCCCACGTACTGATCCACGGGCAACCACTCCTGCACTGCGGCTGGGTCAAAGGGGGCAGTTTGATTGCGGGCATCGGCGTAACGGAAGTAGTACCACGAGGAATCGATAAAGGTATCCATTGTGTCGGTCTCCCGCTGGGCAGGGGTACCACAGCGAGGACAGGGAACATCTCGCCAGGCGGTTAATTTGGCCAAGGGAGAAGGCCCGCGGCCACTGAATTCCACCTCTTCCGGTAACAGAACGGGTAACTCGTCGCGAGGAACAGGCACCGCCCCACACTTGGGACAGTGAATGATGGGAATAGGTACCCCCCAATAGCGTTGGCGGGAGATGAGCCAATCCCGGAGGCGGTACTGCACCTGTTCGCGCCCCCAGCCTTGGGCAGCGGCGTACTCGGTAATGGCGGCTTTGGCAGCGGTGGACTCCATGCCAGTGAAGCGATCGCTCTCGATGAGGATACCCGGCTCGGTGTAAGCGGCTGTCAACCGTTTTGGGGCTTCTCCTGTGGGGGGGACAATCACCTGCTTCATCGGGAGCTTATGGGCTTTGGCAAATTCAAAGTCCCGTTCATCGTGGGCAGGCACACCCATGACCGCCCCCGTGCCGTACTCGTAGAGCACATAATCAGCAATCCAAATGGGGATTTCTTGACCTGTAAAGGGGTTAATGGCTTTGCCCCCCGTGGCCACACCGCGTTTGGGGCGATCGCCCGCAGTGCGTTCCAGTTCACTCTGCTGCTGCACACTGGCAATGAAGGCTTCCACCGTTTTGCGCCGCCGAGGAGTGGTGACCTTGGGGGTGAGGGGGTGCTCCGGTGCCAGCACAACATAGGTGACGCCATAAACCGTGTCGGGGCGAGTGGTAAACACGGCTATCTTCTCATTGCTTCCCACCACCGGAAACTCTAGGTAAGCCCCCACCGACTTGCCAATCCAGTTGGCCTGCATCAGCTTGACCCGCTCCGGCCACCCCTCCAGCAGCTCTAAATCGTTGAGGAGTTGCTCAGCATAGGCGGTAATTTTAAGGAACCATTGCTTCAGCAGCTTGCGCTCCACCAAAGCCCCCGATCGCCACGATCGCCCCTCACTATCCACCTGTTCATTCGCCAATACCGTTTGATCCACCGGATCCCAGTTCACCGCCGCTTCCTTTTGGTAGGCCAGCCCCGCCTCAAAAAATTCCAGAAACAGCCACTGCGTCCAGCGGTAGTAGTCAGGAGAACACGTAGCCACCTCCCGCTCCCAGTCGTAGGATAGCCCTAACCGTTGCAACTCCTGCCGCATCTGGCGGATATTTTGCTGCGTCCACAGGCGCGGATGAATGCCCCGCTCAATGGCGGCATTTTCTGCGGGCAGCCCAAAGGCATCCCAACCCATAGGGTGCAACACCCGATAGCCCTGCATCCGGCGTGCCCGGGCAATCACATCCGTAATCGTATAGTTGCGAACATGCCCCATGTGCAAATTGCCTGAGGGATAGGGAAACATCGACAGGGCGTAAAACTTCGGCTTACTGGCATCGGTGTCCGTGCGATCCACGCCTTGCGCTGCCCATTCCTGTTGCCACTTGGCCTCAATAGCTTGGGGGTCGTAGCGATCGTCCACAGGTATTGTTCCAACAGTTCGGCTTATCTATTGTACGAGAACTTACTGCCACAACAAAAAAGGGAACCCTCACCGAGTTCCCTACAATTGTTATGCTTGAGTGAAGGAGTGACTAGAAGCTAAAGGTCGTCCGCACGGCACCAACGACAATGGGATCGCTGTTGGTATTACTGTTAGGGTTAATGATGGCAATAACACCCGGCGTAATTGAGATGTTCTTCGACACCGCAAAGCGGTAGAAGCCCTCCAAGTGGAAGGAGTCAAACGCTGTGCGACTCACAGGTGTTGCGGGCAACGGACCCGGTACGCCACCATTAAAGGTGTTGCTCAGGCTAATCACTTGCGGCGGTTGACCAAAGATGAAGCCCAGCACATCCCCTTTATTCCACAGGTCTGGTGCGGCAGCCGTGATGGCCCAGTTCAGCACCTCAGCACTGTTGGCACGGGTGGGATAGTCAAATCGATTCTGTACCCCGTTGACACTGGAGTAACCGACCCAGCCTGCAAGGTTAAACTGCTTCAAAGGACGATAGGTAAACTGGAAGCCCAAGGTGTCCGCCGTGCTGTTGGCAAAGCCAATGCGGGTGGGGTTAGCCGCAGAGAAGTTGCCGGTGCTACCCGTGCCGCCAAAAGGATCCAAGCCGAACGAGCGCACATAAGTGAAACCCAGAGCAACATTCTTGGCAGGGCGTACATCCACCTGAGCAAGAGCAGCGTAGGCACCATTGAAGAAGCCTTGGGTATTCCCTACTGCGTTATTGGGGCCCAGAGGATCCACTGCACTACTAACGGGATTATCCGCGTTTGGTGCTAGGTAACCAATGTTCAGTGTAACGCCTGTACCCCGCTCTTTATTTTGCAGGACATCGTACTTAAAGCTCACACCTGCGGCATTTTGAGCATTCCCTGCCCGATAGATGGGGTTAAAGCGACCAAAGCGGGAAAGGGCACCGGTATCACTGGATTGGAGAAGTGGGTTGAAGGTGAAGAAGTTATCGTTGAACTCACCGCCAACAAAGTCCAGCACCATAAAGCCACGGCTGGTGACTGGGAAACTATAGAACGCTTTCTGCAGGAAGAAGGTATTAGCCCCCCCCGGCGAAACACCATCGTAGCTAAGCCGACCCATGTTGGTGTTAGTTAACGCGCCTGAATAAGGAGTAATATTAGAAGCTTGGAGACGCAGCCGCAGCCGATCCTTACCGTAGAAGCTGGTGTCAAAATTAATCCGCGTCCGCTGATTGACAACGGTGTTATCGTCAACAGTGGCCGGCACAGGAGGCAGCCCAGCCCCCGGAGCGAAGGCGCGATCATTTGTTAGTACATCTGAGACGTTGAAAATAACCGTGGCACTCAGGCGAGTCATCGTCGCAAACTGGGTGGATTCTAACTTAGAAACTCGGCTTTCCAAGTTGTCAACGCGACCACGGAGGGTAGCCAACTCTGCCGAAAATTCTTGGGTTAGCTTTTGCAGCTTCTCAAAGTCTTCCTTAGTGGCAAAACGATCGCTAATGACATCCAAGCAAGCGTTGAGAGCGGCTGCCATTTCGTAGCGGGTTGCCGCCCGGTTGCCCCGGAACGTGCCATCGGGATAGCCCGCAATACAGCCGTATTTTTCCACAAGGGAGGCCAAGGCTTGATAAGCCCAGTCGGTGGGGCGCACATCAGAAAGCTGGTTCACCGAGGTCACTTGGGGCAAATTACGCTGAATGCCAAGGCTCTGCTCTTGGGGTTGTGAGGTCGTCGGGGTTACGACAGAGCCAGATTCTAACTCTGCAACCGAGGGCATTGGAACCGCAGTGCGGCGATTTTGGGCAAGACGTTCAGTTGTTACGGGCAGGGTTGTGAGGGACTGTGCGCCAGCCGTAGGCACTTGGAACTCTGCGGCACTGAAATTCGTCAAAGCACTCTCAGCAGCAGTGGCTGCACTGGTGAGCATCCCCAACAAGAAAAGCGGCGAGGCCAAGGCCAAGCGCGGAAAAATGCGAGACATAGCGTTTTACTCCTTTCACTCCTCAATGAACTTGACTTGGTGAGACGATGTGCTCCCAACCAAGGCAAAGCCGTAACTCAGATCATCAATGATTGTACTAGGCCATCAACAGGAATAATGCACATTTGTGGCAGCAGATGCATGAGTCCTACTTACCACCGCTTTACTACAGCTAATCTCAGCTGATCGATGCCAAGCCTTTAGGGGGTCTAAAGGACTGAAGCAATCGGCGATCTAGCACCAGTCAAGGATGAAATTCAACGGATTCTCATGGGAATTACGGGGCATAGTACTTCTAGCTTGGTTATACTCTACCGATATTCAGGTTATGTCTGGGTTAGGAACGGTTTAAGGTTTGGTGGTCGTTCCTTTAAGCAGACGGAGGTTCCTTGGGTTCGGAAGCACGCCAGCTACCACTGACGGACTGGCCAATTCCTTGGAGGATGCCTCGGCCAATGAGTCCCAAGCCGCGGCCAATCACATGGGTGAGTAAGTAAACGACACCTTTGCCAACCCAATTGACCACTGCTCGCACGGGTGGCGCAAGGGCATCGCGAGTTTCAAGGGCAAGGGTGAGGGCGTAGGGAATGCCTTCCAGTTGCAGCAGTTCCTGTTGCCGTGGCAGGGTGAGGGGGAATTCCTGAATGCCGCGATCGCTCAGGCGGAGCAGTACCAAGCGGCTCTCAAAGATATTTTTCGGCTCTTTCACCCAACGTTGCCAACGATAGTGCCAAGAAAGGGCATTGCGGAAGCGTTCCATCTCACGGCTGGAAATATAGCGGGGACTAAAGAAAGTGTGCTGGATAACTTCGCAGGCGCAAAAACGATTCAGCAGAGGTGAGACGATGGCGTTGGCAAGGGTGAGCAACCAGTGATCCAGCAGGGCATCGAGGATCTGAAGTGCCTCAGGGCTGGCATAGCGGTAGGTACGCTGGTTGAGCCGTAGGGGCTGTTGCCACAGGAGATGGGCAAGAAACTCCGGCACTAAAGGCAAAGGGGCTAGGAAAAATGCCGCTACACTGTCACCATCAGCGAGAAGGGTGTCAATGAGATCGCGATCGCCCCCCAAGACCAGATAGCGGTAGGGGCTAAAAAACTCCCGCAGGCTCTGCTCCCAAAGATCCCGCAGGAGGCGATCGCGCCGTTGCTGTAAGAACTCAGTGTTCGGTGGGGTTGCTTGGAGGGTGCGCAGGAGGGCATCCCACTGCCGCAGGATCGTGTAGAGCAGTTCCCGTCGTTGTTGTACCGTCAGCACATCCACTTCAAGGGGACGGCTAGTCAAATTGATTAAATCCGATTCCGTGCGCGCAAGACACCGATCCACAAGGGTAGCTCGCAGTTCCACTAGGGGCTGGGGCGGGTTGGGTTGCCGTGGGGAGGCTTGGGGTGCCACCGTCGGCTGGGGTAAAAACCGTGCGACTATCCAGCGAGCCGCCCGAATTTCGCGGTGTCGTCCTTCACAGACAAGGCGTTCTAGAGGAGCCAAGTCCGCATGTCCAAGGTGCTGATCCAATGCCCGCAGCCATGTATCCATTTCTGTTAGTCCCTGTCGCAAAAATTGATAGCGCCAGCGGTTCAAGGGGTTGGGAAACAAGGCTGTTAGGGGTGGCTCCGGTGGGGTCAAGGTATGAATGATTTCGCCTTGGGCAATGGCCACAATTCCCGATAGCAGTTCATTGAGAGCAATCTGGCGAGGATAAATACCTTCCACGCCTGCCTGTTGCGCTTGTGCCACTAATTCCAAGGCGGCAGGTCGCACTGTCACCATGACTCGCAGACTGGGATAGGCACGCTTGACCCACTGCCATAACCACGGCGTTGCTGGATCATTGACGGTGGTTTGGGCATCACACAGCAGGATCCACGGTTGGCGATCGCTCTGTAAGGGAGTGCTACCCAGATGCGCTACCAGATCATTGCCATCCGCAAACACCAGCGGTTCAATACCAAAGCGATCGCGAATGCCCGTAGTCAGCCCTAGGCGCACCACGTCTTCCCCCTCCACAAGGAGAAGGCCAAAGGAGGGGGGTGAAGTTGCCGTAGCAGTGGTCATGCTTAACTCAAGTTGGCGGAGCGACTATTGAGATATTGACTCACCAAGCGTGCCATGACAATGGCAGAGTACATTTGGCCAAAAATCGCTTCTAGGTTGGCGATCGCCATGCCAAAGGCCGTCGTTGGTGTAATATCGCCATAACCGACACTGGTGAGCGTTGTAAAGCTAAAGTACAACATACTGAACAAACTATCTAAGTGATTGCTCTTAGAAAAACTGTCAGGATAGTAGTCCAACAACATCCGGTAAATAAAGAAAAACGAATAGCCCGCCAAAAAATACACACAAATGCCGCCGCGAATCGAGTCACCCGTAATGACATTGGCATTAAAAATTCTGCGCAAAATAGAAACAATCGCCATCAGGGTAATCGCCAAATGAAAGCCATTGAGCACAACAGAGATACGGGGATAATCGGCATCAATGAGGACAAGGAACACTTCCACTAGCCCAACGATCACCGTACCGATGAGAAAGAACATTAAAGTGCGAAAGCCAACCTCAAAGGTACGCAGCGTCAGCGCCACAACGATTGACACTAGGGCAATATAGGCGAGCATTGACGTACTCTCGCGTTCGATCAAGGTTGGTACCACCAACAGCAACACTTGGGCAGCCAGCAACTGACTGTACTTATTCTCAAGAAAAAAATGATGGGGTTTATAGGCCATAGCACTGCACCCGCAGACAATGGGCTCTTGCGGTGGAAGGGTAAGGGTTGCCCCTACAATACGGCAAAGCCGCTATTTCGTACAGCCGCCGCAACGACCTAAAATAGAGAAACGAGCAGCTAGAGGACGCAGCAGGATTGAGTACAGCGGAACGACACGCCCTTGACAACAAACTGTCGCAGCGGTTTATTCACCTTGATCCGGGGGGGTACTTCATCATCTACATTGATCACGAACAAGAATTGATCTGGATGAAGCATTACCCCAATGCCATCAATGACAAAGGCTTAGCGGTTGACCCGGAAACTGGCGAACCCATTCCCACCAAGGGAAAGGTGCTACGGGAACCGGATCTGGTACTCAGCGGTCGTACCGCCAAAGAGCTATGCATTGAACTCTTTGAGAAAGATCGCCAGTTAGTGACGATGTTTGACCATGCGGCTTACCTTGGCCGCGAACTCATGCGGGCACAGTTCTGTTTGGATCAGGGCATTGACTATATTCAAGACTAAGCAAAAGCAAATGGGGCAACGGTGGCGGCTCTGGTTCGGGCTAACAATCCTGACGCTGTGTAGTATTGTCGGCATCAGCTTAGGGGCGATCGCCACCCCTGACCTGAGTGGCACGGTGGATGTGCTGCCTTTGAATATGCAGTTAGGGGCGCAAATTTATCTGCAGCGCTGTGGCAGTTGTCACCTCGCCTTACCCCCCGAAACCATGCCTTCAGAAGCATGGCAAATTCTCATCCAAGACCCCAATCACTACGGTGCGAGCCTCCCCCCCATTCCGCGTCCCGAAATGACCCCCCTGTGGAATTATTTGCGTACCTACTCCCGTAGCCTTGGTGCTGATGCTCAGATTCCCTTTCGCGTGGGGCGATCGCCCTTTTTCCGAATTCTGCACCCCCGGGTAGAGCTGCCAGACCCGGTCACGTTTGCCAGTTGTAGCCAGTGCCATCCTAAGGCCACCCTATTTAACTTTCGCGAGCTAACGCCAGAGTGGCAAGATTCCCCCTAGAATGTTCAGCAAACGGTAACATCAGCCGCGAGTCATGTTTTCTCCTGCCTCAAATCGCTATTCTAGTCGTGCCCAGCGCTTGATGGCTCGCCGTCGTTGGCTGGTGCAGGAGTGGTTGACAGTACTGGGGATTTTTCTGTGGGCAGTGGTCTTTCTCAGTTATTGGCTTCAGGGACGGCTGGGGCTGCTGATTCATCCCAATTATTTTGCCTTGGCGATCGCCGCTGGGTTTGTGTTGTTAGGGGTCAGTGTTTGGCAAGGTTGGCGACTGTGGCACGGTCGCGTTACGCCAATGCAACACGTTACGTTGTTGCCCCCCAGTTGGACAGTGACCCTCTTAATTGTCGCGGCATTGATCGGTTTACTCATTACGCCGCGTCCCTTCAATAGCGATACTGCTATTCACCGCGGTTTGGAGGATGGCTTGAGTGTCACCCGCAATAGCCCCGCTGCCTTTCGCCTCAACCAGCGACCTGAAGATCGCACCCTCATTGATTGGGTTCGTACCCTCGATGTCTATCCGGAACCGGATGCCTATGCTGGCTTGCCCGCCAAAATTGACGGCTTTGCCGTTCACAGCAGCCAACTGCCGGAGCACTACCTAACGCTGACGCGATTTGTCATTACTTGCTGTGCCGCCGATGCCTATCCCGTGGGCCTACCCGTTAAACTGCCGCAGTCCCGACAAGCTTACCCTCAAGACAAATGGTTCCGCATTGAAGGGCAAATGGCCACCGAAACCCTCGCTGGACGACGGCAATTGGTGCTTGTTGCCAGCGCCATTACCCCTATTCCTGAACCCGATAATCCCTTCATGTACTAATAGAGATGCTGTTCCACCTCATTCACTTGCCGTACTGGATTGTGTTGGGGATGGGCATCCTACTCTTTTTAACGGTCATTTTTGGGGATGTTGGTGACGAAGATGCAGACGTTGAGGCTGATGCCGATGCCCTAGATGTCGATCTTGACGGCGAAGAGGGGATGTCTGTGCTGCACTGGCTGGGGGTGGGCAGAGCGCCCTTGATGTTGCTGTTGGCCTTGGACTTTAGCCTGCTAGGGGTTTTCGGCTGGCTGCTGAATGTGTTGTTTTATCTTGCCAGTGGGGGGTGGCCTGTGGGGGGGTGGGGAGGACTGATTGCCGTAGTGGCTCTTAGCGTTGCTCTCGGTCTCGGTAGTCTCTGTTCTCGTCCCTTGGGGCAAATTTTTGCTCAGTTTGGCGAGGATACCAGTGGCGATCGCCTCTTGGGCTGTCAAGGGCACGTCAGCTCGGCTGAAATTCCCCCCAGTGGCGCTGGCATTGGCCAAGTGAGCGTTTTAGATGCCGCACGCAACCGCCTTACCGTGCCTGCCATCCTGCCACCATGGGCAACGGTGATTCCGCAGTACCGTCAGGAAATTCTCATCATTGATCGCCAGGGCAGCGAATACGTCGTTATTGCCAAAGATAGCCTTGATGAAGGACTGTGGCTGCGCCAACAAAAGCGCGATCGCCCCCCAGAACAGTCAGAAAAATCAGAAAAATAAGTATCTCGCTGCACTCAGCCCTTATTTGAGTTCCCTGCCGAAGGGCAGCAAGCCCAAAATCATCAACTTAAAGTGCTGCCGGGCAAAGGGCAAACCAATCACCGTAATCGCTAAAATGGCACCCCAGATCAGGTGATTTAAGGCAATTCCCCAACCCACAATCAGCAGCCAGAGAATGTTAAAAATCATTGTCAGCGTACTATTGGCACCCGGGCGCTCCACAACCTCTTTGCCAAAGGGCAGCAGCGTATTCCACCCCAGTTGAATGGCTTTCAGACCAAAGGGAATACCAATGATCGTCAGACATAGGCTTAGCCCACCAATCATGTAGCCAATGCCAGTAAAAAGACCACCAAAGATCAACCAAATAAGATTTCCCAGCAAACTCATGGGGGCATTCCTCAGCAACACTACTAACTGTCCCTAGCCTAGCAATCACCACCCAGCCACTAGACCCTAAACAGCCGTATTAAGAATGCTTATCCCCGATTCCTTAAAGAAAGTTTATATTGGAGAAGTAAAGGCGTAATATTTGGTAATGCCTATGACCCTTGCTGCACTGATGGTGACGCAGGCTGAGACGCTCCGCCGTCTCTTTCAGACGTTGACGGCAACCAGTTGTCCCTACCACTACAATTTCCACCTCCACACCATTTGTTCCGACGGCCAGCTCACCCCCCAGCAGGTGGCGCAGCAGGCAATGATCCATGGGCTGAAAGGCTTTGCTATTACTGACCATCACGCTCTTGAAGGTTACTTTCAGGCTCGAACCTACGTTGAAGCTTATCCGGGGAGCGATCGCCCCCAAGTCTTCACCGGCATTGAAATTACGGCTCAACTGCTGGACACCGAAGTCCACATCCTCGGCTATGGCTTTGACCCCCATGCTCCCATCCTGCATCTGTATGCTATGGGGGCAGCCCCCCAAGGGGAATTAGCCGCCGCCGAACGGGTGATTGCAGCCCTGCATGAAGCGGGTGGCCTAGCGATTTTGGCGCATCCGGCACGCTATCGACTGCCCGCAGAACAACTCATTCCCGCTGCCATTGCCCGTGGCATTGACGGCATTGAAACCTATTACTGTTACGGCAACCCCGAGCCCTGGGCACCCACCCCAGAGACGACGGCAGTGCTACACCAAATTGCCCTTGAGCACCAGTTGCTGGAAACCTGCGGCACCGATACCCACGGCCAAAATATTCTGCTGCGGCGCTAAAGCCTCGCTGTAAGCCCTCTAGAAACATTAGGGCGCTCTGGTGGCTGTCAGTAGAATTTTAGTGTCTCATCTTTTGGGAAACGGATCATGAGTGGAGTTAGTACACCGTCAGAGCTAAGCCAAGTGCTTGATGCCATTCAGTCAATGCAAGACGAGATAAAGTCCATGCGCACTGATATGAAGTCAATGCAATCAGATATACAGGCGATGGACAAAAAGCTCGACATTCACATTGCGACAACCACTGAAAAGTTCAATACCGTCGAGCAGAAATTTAATGCTTTAGAGGAAAAGGTCAACTCTGTGCGCACGGAGCTAAAGACTCAAATTCAGGCGCTAGATGAGAAAGTGACTGAGCTGAGCGATCGCCAACGGGTAGTGGATTCACGGCTGTGGGGCTTTATCGTTGCCTTAGTGGGGGCGATTCTTGCCTACCTTGTAAAGCTCTCCTTTTTTGAAAAAGTTTAGCTTGCACCATAACCTGAGGCACTCACAGGTCAGGTGATAGTAGGATCAAACTCAGCAACCCACTGAGCATTAACGATGAGTGAGACAACCGCGCGCTCGGAGCTAGGGCAAGTTTTGGATGAGCTGAAGGCCATGCGGACTGACATGAGAGCCGTACAAACTCAGCTCTATGACCTGACGCTGGAAGTACGGACAAATCAAGCAACGATAAATGAAAAGTTCAATACCGTTGAACAAAGGTTCAATACCGTTGAACAAAAGTTCAATACCCTCGAAGAAAAGATCAACTCTGTTCGCACCGAGCTAAAAAGCGAGATTCAGTCTGTGCGTACGGAACTAAAGGCAGAAGTGCAATCTGTACGGACTGAACTACAAACTCAAATTCAGGCGCTAGATGAGAAAGTGACTGAACTGAGCGATCGCCAACGGGTAGTGGATTCACGGCTGTGGGGCTTTATTGTTGCCTTAGTGGGGGCGATTCTTGCCTACCTTGTAAAGCTCTCCTTTTTTGAAAGAGCGTAGAAGGATGCCGGTGATGGGTCTGAGTAAAATAGGTTGGGAGCACTTGTCCCACTTAACGTTACCTAGGCAAGTAGGATGACTACGACAACAGATGTAGCCGCAGGGTTGACCCCTGAGCAAACGGGGATTTGGATTAAGGCACTGCTGAGTGTTGCTTGCGCTGATGGCTATTTTGACCCCGAAGAGCAGAAACTCATTGCCAGTCTCATTCAAGACGAAGTTGCACCTGAGATTGACATTAATCATTTTTCCGCCGTGACTGACGCTGAATTGGTGGCAGCTTTTGGGGGCGATCGCCCTCTGGCAGAAAACTTCCTACGCACAGCAGTGATGGTGGGCTTGGCCAATGGTATCTACTCGCAACAGGAAGATGCCGAACTGCAGCGTTTTTGCCGTGCCCTAGGTCTAGAAATTGATGCCCTCGAGTCGCTCAAACACACCCTTGACGGTCACCACGAGTCGGGTGAGCAAACACAGCGGCTCCTCGATCCCGTGCGGCAGTGGCTTGATGGCCTTGAGGTCAAAGACGCCAAAGTCGCGCGTTTTCTGTGTCGTTTGATTCCCCCTCAATGTCCCTTTGAGCGGGATATTACCCTCTTTGGTCGGAAGATTATTCATATTCCGCCACTGTGTAAACTCAATCCCCTTTATGATCAGTTAGTGGGGTTGCGCTTTCGAGCGCTTACGTACTTAGCCGATGAGTGCGGTGAGGACATTACCCCCTACTGCTAACCCGTTACTTGCCATCACCCATGTCCAGCAAACCCAAAATTGCGATCGCCCACTTGGGGTGCGATAAAAACCGCGTCGATACAGAGCATATGATTGGGCTATTGGCGGCGGCGGGCTACGGCGTCGGCACGGATGAAAGCGAGGCTGACTACGTCATTGTCAACACCTGCAGCTTCATTCAAGCGGCGCGCGAAGAGTCTGTTCGCACCCTAGTGGAGCTTGCCGAAGCCCACAAAAAAATCGTTATCACGGGTTGTTTGGCGCAGCATTTTCAAGGGGAGCTACTGGCAGAAATTCCCGAAGCGGTTGCTGTGGTGGGCAGTGGTGACTACCAGCATATTGTCGAAGTCATTGAGCGGGCAGAAACTGGCGAGCGCGTTCAGCAAGTGAGTGCGGTGCCCACCTATATTGCTGATGAAACAGTGCCCCGCTATCGCACCACACCGGAACCAGTGGCTTACTTACGGATTGCTGAAGGCTGCGACTATCGCTGCGCTTTTTGCATTATTCCGCATCTGCGGGGCAATCAACGATCGCGATCAATTGAGTCCATCGTGGCCGAAGCCGAGCAATTGGCTGCGGAAGGGGTACAAGAGCTAATTGTTGTCTCCCAAATTACCACCAACTACGGCCTCGATCTGTACGGGCAGCCGCGCTTGGCTGAACTCATCCGTGCCCTTGGCGAGGTTGACATCCCTTGGATTCGCCTCCACTACGCCTATCCCACCGGATTAACCTCCGCCGTGATCAGCGCCATGCGGGAAACGCCCAATGTGCTGCCCTATTTAGATCTGCCACTGCAGCATTCCCATCCTGAGGTGCTCCGCGCCATGAATCGACCATGGCAGGCAGGGGTCAACGATCGCCTCATTGAACGCCTGAAAACAGAGCTCCCCGAGGCAGTGCTGCGGACGACCTTTATTGTGGGTTTTCCAGGGGAAACTGAGGCGCACTTTGAGCACCTGTGTGAATTTGTGCAGCGCCATGAGTTTGATCATGTGGGGGTGTTTACTTATTCTGCGGAAGAAGGTACCGCTGCCTATGATTTGCCCGGACATTTACCAGAGGAGGTAAAAATTGCCCGGCGGGATCGCCTCATGCAATTGCAGCAACCCATTGCTGAGCGCAAAAACCGTGCCGAAGTCGGTAAGGTTGTGCCTGTTCTGATTGAGCAAGAAAACCCCCAAACCGGTGAATTCATCGGGCGATCGCCCCGGTTTGCGCCGGATGTGGATGGCGTGGTGTACGTGAGGGGAGCAGGTCAACTGGGCACCATTGTGCCCGTGGAAATTACCGCCGCAGATGTTTACGACTTGTACGGCAGCATCACCCATTAGGTACGGTTTTACCCCTAGGCGAAGGGGGGCCCTAAGGACTATGGTCAAGGCAGTTGGGGGTTCTCTGCCATGGTTCGCTTGCGTTCTGCTAGCTATACCCGGGATACGCTGCACGATCCGCCGCGGGTGGATCGCTTTTGGCAGTGGCAGGCGGGTGTCATGGCACTGCGGGAATTGCTGTCCTATTGTGCCCCCAGTGCAGGCGTTTTGGTGTCCTTTCCCAGCTTAATTATTGAGCATCCGCCCCTCAAACCCTATGTGCTGACGCAGGGGCGATCGCTTCCCTATCTACCTGGCCAAGCCAACCAAGCGCTGCCCCCAGTGACGGTTATTCCTGGTGCCCAAGGATGGCTCAACCCGTTTTGCCTAGCCTTAAGTGCCGAGGTGAGCGTGCTCTTGGTCTATTCGCCAGAGCAAGGATTACGGTTCTCCTTTGCCCCAGAAGAGATTCATGGCTTTTGGCAACAGTTGCGCCAACACCATCCCACGGCTGTTCTCGAGCCAATTGATCAATGGCTACAGCAGGTGGGCATTCTTGCCCCTAGTTATCGACTAGTGAGCCAGTTTAGTCAGTGGCTGTTGGACTTTAGCCAACCCCTACCCAACCCTGCGGTACCGCCACCGCGCCCGCCAGCAGCAGATATTAATATCCTGCAAGCCCTTGCCCATGAGGTGCGCACTCCCCTAACCACAATTAACACGTTCATTCAACTCTTGCAGCGGCAGCAAGATCTGCCTCAGCGCACCTACCAATATCTGCAAAAAATTGGCCAAGAAATTCATGAGCAAATGACTCGCTTTGATTTGCTCACCCAAGCCGCGGAAATGCTCTCCAGTCCTCCGACCAAAGCGCCAATGGCAGTTGGGCACACCTGCCTCGACACCCTACTGAAAACCAATCTGAGCCGCTGGCAGAAACAGGCCGCCCGCCGGCAAGTGACCTTAACTTTAGAGTGCCCAGCCCATTTACCCGCGGTTCTCAGTAATCCTGAATCCCTTGATCAGGTCCTCACTGGCTTGGTGGAATACTACAGCCAAACCCTTGCGGCTGAGAGTACGCTGCAACTGGTGGTACAACCCGCCGGGCATCAGGTGAAACTTGAGTTGCGATCGCCCCAGTACAAACACCGACGGGATTTAGCCTCCTTGGGTCAACTCTTGCTGTGGCATCCAGCAACCGGTCAACTGAGCCTCAACTTTCAGGCGGCGAAGCTCTTAATTGAAGCCGTCGGAGCCAAGGTAACGCAGCGGCGCGATCGCCATGCGGGAGAAATCCTCACCCTTTACCTACCGATTGCGCGGGAGGGGGCTGACACTGGGGACAGTAATGACTAGAGCGACCACTAATGCGCAGCCGCTCAATCTTTGTGCCACAGACGCGACAGGGCTGACCACTACGACCATAGACCCATGCTTGGCCACCATAGTGACCATTCACCCCTTGGGTACTGACAAAATTGCGCAGGGTGGTTCCGCCAGCCGCAATACCATCCGCTAGCACCTGCCGAATTTGCTGGTGCAGTTGACGAATTTTGTCTAAACTGATCCGATGGGCAGGCAACAGGGGATGTAAACCTGCCAGAAACAAACTTTCATCGGCGTAGATATTGCCCATCCCCGCCACAATCGTTTGATCCAGTAATGCCGCTTTAACCGAGCGGCGACAGTGCTGTAACTGGCTAGCTAGAAACTCTAGGGTAAAGACCTCACTCAGCGGTTCAGGTCCAAGGGTCGCCAAGCTCGGCAACAGGGGGGCGATCGCCTCGACGTTCGGCAGCAGCCAACAGCGGCCAAACGTGCGCTGATCCACAAAGCGCAGTTCGGCACCACTTGCAAAGAACCAGCGAATTCGGGTATGGGGGGAACAGGGCTCAGGCGCGCTCAACCACAATAACTGACCGCTCATGCCCAGATGCACCACCAGCACAGCCCCGTGATCTAGCCTGCCTAGGAGGTACTTGCCTCGCCGTTGCCAACTCGTAAAGTGGCGCTCTTTTAAGTCCTGCCAAAAGACATCTTTATTGTCAGGGTAAGCAAGCGAACGGGCTAAAAGCACTTCCCCCCCTGTCAACGGCTGATGAAGGGTCAATGCCTCTAGCCCACGCCGTACCGTTTCAACTTCCGGTAACTCCGGCACAACGGCACCCAGCTCGCTACTTCCCTTTCTTGGGAGGCGTTACTTCCTCAACTTCGTGCAAGGCAAAGTTATTGGTATTCACACCACCAGCACTACCGCTGTAGCCGGTGTAGTTTACCTTGTCAAACCGCACAATGACTGGATATTTAATCCCACTTTGATCCACCGAGGCAACGGTGCCAATTTCGTTGTACCAGTAGGATTCAGGGCGGAGAATTCTGACTTTAGAACCACGTTGCACCATGAGTTATCGTCCTAAATATCTTTGAACGGCTAGACTTAAGACTACTACGATGGCTACGGCTTGTTACGCTACTCCACAAAATTTCACACAACAACAGCCATGCAAGTTCTCGAGCACACTGACTCTGTTCTGCGCCTACGCGATCGCCCTCGATTGCTGTGGTTAATTGGCAGCATCTTTGTCCTGACTGGTACAGTCATTCCCTTTGTTTTTGGCCATCATGAACTGGCGTGCCAGCGGCAAGCACCACCCCTGACCTGTGAGCTAACCAACAGCTACGTACTCCATCAACAACGTTTGAGCATCCCCATCGCCAGCCTGCGCCAAGCCACCCTCAGGCGGCAAACCGACAGTGAGGGAGACACCACCTACCAAGTAGCTCTGCTCACAGAAACCCGCACGATTCCCTTTGGGAATTTTTCCTCTGCCTATGGCGATCGCCAAAGGGCAGTGGCGCAAATTAACCAATTTCTCGAAAATCCTCGTCAAACCCAACTGCACCTCACGCAGGATGATCGCTGGATTGGTTGGTTGATTTTAGTCATTATGCTCAGCGTAGGCGGGGCAATGGTGCTTTTACCACCAGTGGTCGATGTGGAGTTTGATCGCAGTTGTGGCACTTGGACACTACACAGACGGAGTCTATTCGGCCACCAGAAACAGGAGTATCGCCTACGGGATATTACCGACGTTTTTGTGGAAGTCGGTCACAGCTCCGATGGCGACACCTATCGAGTTATCCTTCAACTGGCCTCTGGAGAAATTGTTCCCCTGCGGCACTACTACAGCAGTGGCCGTCGCGATAAACAGGAAATCGTGCAGCGCCTGCGGCAGTTCTTAAAGTTGCCAACTGTGCCAGACGATGAAGTGGGTTAGGCGCGGTATCCTTGCCAACGGTAAACTGGCAGCCCTTGGGCTAAAACGTACGCCTCCCGCTCAGTGGCCACAGGCCATGGACTCTCACTGAGCCAGTGAGGAGGAGAAGCAGCAAAGGCTGGATGGGCTCGAAATTGCACCACCATCGCCGTTGCCACCTCCAGCACATCGGATTGCAACACCACCCGCCCTTGAGGAGGCAAATACTCAGCCAAAATAGCCACCAATTCAGGAGTCACCACCCGTCGCTTGTGATGCCGCCGCTTAAACCACGGATCTGGAAATTGAATTGTCACTGTCTGTAGGGTGAGGTTCTCTAGCAGTTTTCTCAGGTGAACGTTAGCATTCCCCCACAGGTAGTGCAGGTTGAACAACTGATGGCGATCGCGCCGTTCATTGGCAGCAACCACCAAGGGGTAGCGAATTTCCAGACCCAGAAAATTTTGCTCAGGGTGCAGCGCGGCCATCTGCAATAAGAACGAACCGCGCGCCGATCCAATGTCTAGGTGAAGGGGTTGGTCGGGGTTGGCGTAGATGCTTGACCAATCCGGTACAGCAATCTGCCGCTGAAAGGTGCGACTGAGGGGGTTGACGTGCTGGCGTAACCGCACAACAGTAGCGCGATGGCTCATGCCCTACAGCTTGTTGAGGTTTAACCCCGCTTCCTTCGCAAAAGCTGCTAACCCTTTGCGCTCAAGGGTTTTAATGGCTTTGGTTGAAAGGCGCAGCCGCACCCAACGTTTTCCTTCTGGCCACCATACCCGCTTCCATTGCAGGTTTACTTCTTGCAGTCTTTTAGTGCGCCGGTGGGAGTGGGAGATGGCGTAGGCGTTATTGGCTTTTTTTCCAGTGAGTTGACACACGCGGCTCATAAGTTTTAGTCCCTTGCAAGGAAATCGCTAACGATTGATATAACCAGAATTACTATCATAGCATAGCCAACGTCACGGCAGTGATGCTGCAAGCCCTCCAAGAGGAGATGGTTGGTGGCTGTGCACAAGCGTACTGGCAATGGGCTATGCTGCTAGGTATTCTGTGCCCACTCTTAACGTCAGCTCGAGTGTGAAGTATCTTGCCAATTGAGGCTAAAAGGAATTAGGGTGTGAGCTTACATATTGCATGGTTAGGAAAAAAATCTCCCCCCTGTGGCAATGTAACCTACAGTCGGGAAATTACAAATGGGCTTCTCGACCGCGGCTACCAGGTTAGCTTCTTGCATTTTGCCCAAGAAGATAAAAATGAGGCTGAGCAGGAAGGGGGCTGTCCCGATGTAACACTGCCATGTCTTTACAAGTCCCAAGTTTATACGCTCCCATCGCTACGAGCCAACAAAGTCTTAGTCGAATCCCTTAAAAAGCTTAAACCGGATGTGGTTCATGCCTCCCTCACCCTGTCCCCCCTCGACTTCTTCCTGCCGGATATTTGCTCTGAGTTAAACATCCCCTTAGTGGCCACGTTTCATCCAGCCTACAGCGAAAAATATCGCACTCTCTCAGCGGGCACGGCTCTGGTGACCTATCAGCTCTACGCGCCGTTTCTAGCAAATTATGATCGGGTGATTATTTTCTCCCAAGCCCAAAAAGAGCTCTTAATGCGCTTGGGGGTGAGCTCAGATCGGTTAGTGGTCATTCCCAATGGTGTGGATACTCAAAAGTACAGACCCGGGGAGTCCCGAGCCAAGGAGGAGTTTAAGGCTCGCTACTTGTACATCTATCAGGGGCGGATCGCCATTGAAAAAAATGTCGAAGCTCTTTTGCGCTCATGGTGTGCTGCCGAAATGCCGGAGGACTGCAAGCTGTTGATGGTGGGAGGTGGTGCCCTGATGCCATCGTTAATGGCGCACTATGGTCCAGAGCAAAACATTTTCTGGCTCGGCTCGGTGGTTGATGATCAGCGGCGGCTGGAAATTTTGCGCGGCTGTGATGTTTTTGTTTTGCCGTCGCAAATTGAGGGGTTATCCCTATCGTTGTTGGAGGCAATGGCCTGTGGGCTTGCCTGCTTGGCAACGGATGTGGGTGCCGATGGCGAAGTGTTAACGGGAGCAGGAATTGTTCTCAATCCCCAATATGTGAAAACCCAACTGCAAACCCTGTTGCCGATCTTTTATCAACACCCCGAGATGATCCGCTTACTCGGGGAGAAGGCACGTCGCCGTGTGCTGGAGAGTTATGGCCTGAGTCACAACCTAGATCGCCTCGAGGCGTGCTATCACGAACTTCTGTACTCCTACCGCCAAGGTCTCAAAACATTGCGGAGCTAGTATTCAGGTTCTTCTTCAACCTGTCGCTGCTCTAGCCGTATGGGTTGAGGTTCATCCCACGGATCCTTCTCGGGCTCAGACTCTGGCAAGTCAGCCGGCATAGCTTTGGTAGGTGGTTTGACTTGGCGGGAACGAACAGGGTCGTAGTCGTACTCCTCGTCGTAGGGAGCATCGTATTCGTCATAAACTTCCGCTTGGCGGCGGCGCCGACGGGGGGCACTCTCCCAGTCCTCTTGGTAGTCAGCACGACTGCGTTGAGGTGGATACACGGGCGATCGCGCCCCAGAGGGTAACTGATTGCTACTAGGGGTCACGGGTTGGTAATATTCGTCTTCATCCGTTTCCCATGGGGGCCCCCCTAACCCCACACGCTCTAGGAGACCGACGGTGAGCTGTTGGAGACGGGTTTCGGCGCCTTCAAAGACAATGATGCGATCAGGCCCTGTACTGATAATTTCTTCTACGGGCAATTCGTAGGTGCTGATGAGTTGTGCCGGAATCCAAGGCAGCCCTATGGAGGCCAAAATTAAGTCAGTAATTTCGCCGGTTTCAGGATCAAACTTAAAGCCGCGGACTTTGCCGAGAATTTCCCCAGTTTCAGTCACAATCTCGTTATCAATGAGGGTGCTGTAGTTGTAGGTGTTCAGGGACTCCACGATGGCATCGTCATTTTCAACGAGAATGACATCGCCAATTTGACCAATGCTATCGAGGGGAACAAAACGCTGCTCACCCGTAAAAAGGGTGTTGCGCACACCTAAGGCTACGACTTGCCGCTGATCAATATCCACCCAAACTTGGTTAATAACCCCCAGTTTACGACCGGTGTCGCGGGTAATTACCTGTGTGCCGATCAAGTCTGCCCGCTGCAGCAATTGCGCCGATATGGTCATGCCCGTGTGTATCCCAACGAATCTTAGTTAATACTATAGCGGCGATCGCTAGGCAACTTGCCGGAAAGCACTGCCTAGCCCAACGATTTACCGCTGGTGCTTCTAGGGTAGCGCATTTAGCCAGAGTAGCAGCAGTCCTACCCTGTTTTAGCATGGTTCTAGCTACAGATGTAGGGCAAGAATACTGGCACCATCAAAGAGCTGCCGCATCGAGGACACCGATGGTTTGGTTATAAATTGCTTGGGCTTCTTCAGGCGTATTGCCAATGCTCACTAGTCCCAGCTTGCCAAATTCCGAGAGGGCTCCCATGAGGTGAAACACGGTGCCGGTTTCGGTACTGGAGTCAAAATGCAAATGGTAGCGGGCAATCATATCCAGCAGGTCGTTGGGGAGTAGGCCGCGATAGTGGGGCTGGCAAAGGTTATCGGAGGCAATATAGAACTTGGGACGCCGGTGCTTACTGTAAAATAGGCCAGACTCTAGCTCGTAATGACCATCGGTGAGAAACTGGAGCGTCATGAAGGGATGGGTCGTTCCCCCTTTGCGGAGGTTAATTTCAATGGCAAACAGTGACCACGCCTGCTGCGGGGGGTCAAACGTGGCAATAACGTCTAGGCCATAGTAACCAATGACTCCCTGTTGGGCGAGGTACAGGCCAGCGCGCTGCCCCAGATCTTGCAGTTGCCGCCGATAGTCAGCATGGGCGGGAAACTCACAGCCTATGAAAATTTGTCCCTCGGGTGCATTCAACCGTTGTTCGTGGGTAGAGATAATTTCAACGGTACCATCGGGGAGGATGCGACCCTGAACACTGGGCGATCGCTTCTGGGCACCTTCAACAAAGGCTTCGACAATGCCGCCAAGGGTGGTAAATCGCTGTCGATAGGAGTCCCACGTTTCATTTGGCGCTTGAAACTGCATACCGGCAAGACTATTTTCAAGGCGCTGCAAGTGGGCAGGATCCTCAGGAGAGGGGGTGGTCGGGCGGAGTTGCCGTAAATCCAAGAGGGCATTACCTTCGCCGGAGAAGGCTTCGTTGAGTTTTACCACCAGCCGTTGTAGGTCAGGGTATTTGGCTTGCAGTTGGGCGATCGCCTGCACTAATTCGGGAACATTGGCTAAAAAACCACTCCCCACGGGATGGGGAATACCAGCGGCAGCAAAAAGTTCACGGCTGCCTGCTTTTGTGCCCCAGTAGAGCAAATCCGGATCTGTTGAGTAAAGGGGAATGCCCAAGGCAACGGCAAGCTCACGCTCTAAGGGGGTGGAGTTAAAGCACACCATATAGGCTTGGTTAGGGCGCAGGGCTTGGCGAATGCGAGCTACTAGGCGGGGACGCTCAAGAATTTTGGCCGTGAGGGGCTTATCGGAGCGATCGTAGGTGGCCAACAGCAGCAAGCGATCGCGGGCATGGGAGGTGGGAACCCCAGGCAGCAAATCAAGATAGTAGTCAATAATGCTGGGGTGGAGTGGCTGGGACGTGACATAAATCATACGAGTGCGCGGATTGCGCAATTGAATGAGCGTGTAGAGTTGACGCTCTTCGTAGTGGGTGTAACCCGTAATTTTGGCCAGCTCCGGCTGGGGAAAGCTGAGGGAGGGAACCACCAAAATATCCCGCTCAACGCCGCCAGGCCCCTTTGGCAACTCAGGCACAAACGTTTCAGTGCCGTCCCAGCACTCCTGCAGACGGGTTTGTAGGTTGCGAAATTGCTGGGCAATGGACATCGGCCAATCCCCCCAAAGTTTGTCCCCTAGTCTAGCAGTGTCCCACCAGCCGCAGGTCAAGAGCGTTCCGTATCGCAATGTTGCACAAGCGCAGTGGGTTCAGCAAAGCAAGCTACACTTGAGGGGTATCTTGGGAGGAATCGCTATGGCTAACGATATTCCTGCAGATGCTTATGTCATCCTTGGCTTGGCAGAGTGCTTTGTCCAAGTTGAGGGGAAATTACAACCAGTAGAGATGATTGAACCGATTCCCTCCGCCGCCCTTGAGGCGCTTCTCCACGGCTTGCCCACCTCTTATCACTACGCCAAAGCCTTCACCTATGCTCAGGCGATAGATACTGCCGCAGTGGTGCAAGCGTTTCCCAGCACGGCACACCTGTGTGACGACTATGGCGATCGCCTTGCCGCTGCCACACGCACGTACCTTGCTCGCCCCCAAAGCACCCGCCATATTCCTCTTGGGGAAACCTACCGCAACTTTAATACCTCCACCGAGCGCAAACGCGTCCTCAACTCCGAGCGGATGGTCACCGCTGCCGACAACGTAAAACAACACGCTTATACCCATCAAGTCCTCTAGGGATTGCAAGGAAGTACATCATGGTGAGTGAAGTTCGTCCCTCTGCCCAAACCGTGGACAGCACTGCGGATAACACGGATTGGGTGGACATTATCGAAACAGTCATTTCAGGTTTGCATCAGGGGGAGGCTCCCCTTGTGGGGCAAACGGAAACCGGTAAAATCTGGACGTTCCGCTATGGCAGTGCTGATGTTTTTGTGCAGCTTAGCGGCTATAGTGAAGAAGATTTCCTCACCATTTGGTCACCGGTTCTCCCTTTGCCAGTGGCGGATCCCTTGGCGCTCTACCAAAAGCTTCTGTCCCTCAACTGGCTGACAACCTTTGAAGCCCACTTTGCGATAGCCGAAGAGCAGGTGCAGGTGGTGACAACCCGCACCCTAGGGGGCATTACAGCAGCGGAAATTGCCCGTCTGATTACGATCGTGGCCACCCTTGCCGATGACTACGACGATCAACTCAAGGCAGAGTTTACACGTTGAAGCGAAACAGCATCACATCACCTTCTTGGACAACGTAGTCCTTGCCTTCGCTGCGCATCAGCCCTTTTTCCTTAGCAGCGGTCACCGACTGGCAGGCCACTAGATCGTCGTAACTAATGGTTTCCGCCCGAATAAAGCCCCGCTCAAAGTCACTGTGAATGACGCCAGCCGCTTGGGGAGCCTTTGTGCCCACAGGAATGGTCCAAGCGCGGGTTTCTTTCGGACCGGTGGTGAAAAAGGTTTGCAGACCTAAGAGCTTGTAGGTTGCTCGAATGAGCGATCGCAATCCCCCTTCCTTCACCCCTAAACTGTTTAGATAGTCTTGGCGATCCTCCTCTGGCAGATCAACTAGTTCTGCTTCCACCTGCGCCGACACAATGACGACCTCTGCCCCTTCCGCTTGGGCTTGCGCTTGTACGGCTTTTGTCCAGTCATTGCCACTGGCCAGTTCTTCCTCGGCCACATTGGCGGCGTAGATCATCGGCTTGCGGGTGAGCAACCCCAAAAAGCGAATTGCGGCTTCTTCTTCCGATGTCAGGGAACATAAGCGCGCTGGCTGCCCCTCATTGAGCACCGCTAACACTTTCTCTAGGGCTGCCAATTCAACCTGTGCTTCCTTTTGCGATCGCGCCGCTTTGCGGGTGCGTTCCAGTCGTTTTTCTACTTGAGCCAGATCCGCCAAGGCTAGCTCAAGGTTAATCACGGCCATATCCTCTACGGGATTGACCCGCCCGGCCACATGGACAATGTCATCATCCTCAAAACACCGCACCACATGGACAATCGCATCCACCTCGCGGATGTTGGCTAAAAACTGGTTGCCTAACCCTTCTCCTTTACTGGCTCCCTTGACCAATCCGGCAATATCCACAAACTCCACCCGTGTTGGCACAATAGCCGCCGAACCGGAAATTTTAGCCAGTACCTCGAGCCGCTCATCCGGCACTGGCACCACCCCCACATTAGGCTCAATTGTACAAAAGGGGAAATTTGCTGCCTCTGCCTTGGCATTGGCCACCAAAGCATTAAACAACGTTGATTTGCCCACATTGGGTAGTCCAACAATTCCGGCTCGCAGCATGAGGTTTTGGGTTTTTACTGAAGAGTTCTAGACAGTTTTAGGCAATATCCAAAGGTGGAGCACAGCCTTTCAGTGTAACATAGTCCACTTCAGCACTGGTTGAGTACTTTCACGATGGGCAGAGCCTCAAGGTCAGTCCCTAGGACAGATTTAACGTTTTCTAAGGCTGCAAGAATCTCTTGGCGACAGTTCCAGCGGGGATCTTGACCGTGGTTGACCGTGAGGTGAGTGAGCAGTTCTAAGGCATAGTCGGGGAAATCCATGGCGTCGGCGATCGCCCCGAGTTTCAACAACGACTGCGGCGAGTAGAGATGCGCCGTTTGTTCCTTAACTTCTTCCTTAAGTAAATCCCTCAAATAGATGGCATCGGCCCAGAGCAACTGCCCAGGGCGTCGCTGCGATCGCACGGGTGAAATCTGGCGAGGCAAGCGACACCAGCCATCCTCCGTTACTAAATCAAAGAGAACAAAGCCCTGAGTGCGAAGGTGCTGATCAATATCGCTAAACAGCGGCTGCCCCTGATAGACCTCCGAAAACTCAACCTCGACCACTACTGCTAGCGTGCTTTTGCGAATGATTTCTTGACCCCCCTGCAAAACATCTAGGTCAGCCCCCTGCACATCCACCTTCAGGACGTCAATTTCTGCAATCGACTCGCTTTTGGCAAATGCATCTAGGGTTGTTGTTTCTACTTCAAGCGTAGCCGCTAAGCTCAAACCACTACTAAAGCCCTGAAAGCGAGACACATAGGGAGTATTGGGAGGATAAAGCGAACTACAGTGGACGGCATTGGTGACATATAGCGTTGATTCCCCAACGGTTGACCCAAGGGCTAGAGGATAGTGGCATTCAAACCAGTCAATTTCCTGAGCAGCGAGGGTAGCATTGGCCTGAGCACAAGCTTCAGGGTCGGCATCAATGCCATAGATTTTAAGGTTGGGGGCAAAAATATGCCACGGTGATCCTGAAAAATCATCTGCGGTATAGATTTTGCGAGACCCTACAACACAGAGGGTGAGCCAGAGATCGTCAAATTTGCCGTTGGCCTTCAGAACAGGGTTGATAAAACTCATTGACTCACATCCTTAAGACTGGACTCGATAGGAATTAACCGCTTGCCAAATGAAGTCTTCTAAGGAACGCAATCCTTCTTGATCCGCCATCACCCGATCTAAATTAGCTTGTATTTTTTCGCGGATAAATTCTCGGTAAGCTAGGTTCTGCCCTAGCTCAATAGCTTTTTGAATGTAGCTGCTGATACTGGGCGCAATTAACTCTGGCAGTCCCAGTTGGCGCAAAATCCCCGCCGTGTGCCGCCCGCGCATAAACCGCCTTGGGGTCGTTACGATCGGCACTTGCGCGTAATACAGAGCCTCAAGGGTGGTACAGCCTCCTGACCATTCAATGGAGTCCAGAAAAATATCAAGGCAGTGCAGCATTGAGGTAAAGCCGTAGAAATTCAAAGGTCGGGATAAAAAGCAATAATCGCGCCAATCTAAATTTTTGGCGGCAAAGGCGCGTTCAAGGCGAGCTTCAAAACGGCGGCGGCTATTGCGGGACATCAAGTGAGTAATGAAAACAAATTGACACTGACCCACCGCAGTGGCAATTTCAGGATAAACATAATCAAATTGGGGTAAGTATTTGTACCATGTTTGCAGGCAGCCATAGATCACAGCATCTGGCTTGAGGCCAAATTCTTCCCGGGTAATAGGCGATCGCCGGTCTTCCGGATGGGGACTGAACTGAATCCCAAGGTTTTTTAGGCGCACTAAAGTTTCACAGTAATCTAAATCCCCCTGCTCGGGTTCCATGAGTTCACTACTGAGGAAATACTCCACAGTGGGTAAGCCACAGGTATCGGGATGCCCCCACGACATACATTGAATAGGCGCCAACCACAGACTGGCCAACTTCACGACTTGTAAATCCATGCCAATTTCTGGCAAAAGGAGCAAGTGCAGGTTATCCTCACGGATTTTCTTAAACCACACCTGCTCAGAGCTGTTCCCCATTGCAAATTGATAGCAGTGGGGTTTAATTTTTTCGGTGTAATCATCCTTATGGTCACGGGGATAATAAGCATAAATTCTTATCCGGTCATGATTCAGGTATTTTACCCATGTGTCCAACATGAGCTTGAACACTGTTTGCCGATAGAAATAACCACACAGAATACCCACCCGTAAAGGCTCTCCCGGCAACACTTCGGGCATCGGTGGTCGTTGTTTCCCTTCAGGAATGAGGGTCGTCATGACGCGGTGGACGATCTGACCGTACATTTTTTGCAGGTAAGCCGTTGGCAACCCCTGATAGGGGAGTAAAAACATGCCAATGTAGCCAATCCACTGGTGTAATGCCTTAACTTCAGCCTCAGAAAAGGTCTGAAATCGAGCATAAAATTCCGTTAGGGCTGCTTCAAACTGTTGTCGGCAGGCGAGAACCTCTTCTGCTGTGTCATAGACGTTCAAAAGAAAGCGAAAACATTTGACAAAGTCAATGCCAATCTGCCACTCGGGTTTAAGAGCAAGGACTTTTGCATAGGCCGCCTCAGCCATAGCGATGTCACTGTTGGCACTGCCAAGCAATCCCAAGTCACACCAAGCACTGGCTAAATTCGTGTTCAGGGAGAGCGCATGTCCATAGGCGGCGATCGCCGCGGTAATGTCTTTATCGCCCCATTTCTTTTTGGCAAATTTTTCCCAGCCGCGAGCAAAGGCTGGATGTGCTGTTTGTTGGGTTAATTGGGCAAAGTCCATAACGTGAATTGGCGAGTTGATAACTCTGTGGCGGCCTATGGCAGGTTTAGCATGAAGTTTTAACGCCCCGCAACTACAAAATACTGAGATTTTGGGAATCCCGAATCACCACAAGCCCTGCTCGTTGGCTCTCTGCGACGGATTGCAACGGCGCTAAAAACATTCAATTCATCGGGCTGCTTGTAAACTAGCTTAGAGGTTCCTAATAGCCTTGCTAGATAACTGGATGGCTGCTGAAAAGCCACGCTCTGGGCACAAGCAGGAGTGTCGGGTCGGTTACAAAAATTTGGGTTTAAAACTCCGGCCAGAGTGCGCCGCTAACGCGAATAGGCTAGGAAGTCCGCCAAGAACTACTAGGAGGGCTTCATGCCACCTAGGTATAGATATGCTAGAAACTGACCAAGAGATAGGAGCCAAACACCCCTAGGTGCGGCTGCCCTACCTGAGACTCCCAAAATTGATTAAAGATCAGTGAATCAGCGAATAACCCGCGAGGAGCAGTACTTGACGGGCAAGCCAAGTATAAATACCGGCTTTGTCAGCTATCCCGTACACTAGAAGCAGCACTGTTGTCCTCCAGTTGTGAAGAGAGTTGCAGGGTGTGGGAGTAAGCTTTGTGGCACGAGGCATTAAACCAGTCAAGCAGGTAAATCGGTCGCCAGTGGCTCGGGGGGCAAAGGCAGTGCCTGTCCGCAGTAAACCACGATCGCGAACCACATCCCCTTGGCAAGTCTTGGGTTGGGTTGTGGCGTTTGGCAGCGTTTCGTTGGTGTCAGCTTTTGCGGGCATGAGTATGGTTTTATTCTCCCCTTTTGACAGGGCGCAAGAGGGAGAGGCCGATGCCTCATTTTTTGAGGTCATGGCTCGCAGTTTTCAGTTTGGGATTAGTCGGCCAATTAATGTGTTGGTACTGGGGGTGGATAAGGTGCTCGACGCCCCAGAAGGCTCACCGGAAAGTTTTCGTGGTCGCACTGATACTATTTTGTTCGCCCGGTTTAACCCTGATACCCAAACGATTACGGTGCTGAGCATTCCGCGGGACAGTCGGGTAGAAATCCCGGGCTATGGTGTCGATAAAATTAATGCCGCTAATGTCTATGGGGATGCCCTTCTCGTTGCTAGGGTGGTGAGCCAAACCCTGAACTACACGCCGGTAGATCGCTACATTCGCATTGGCCCTGGGGCGTTTCGTGCCCTTGTGGACTTGGTGGGGGGCGTAGAAATCAATGTCCCGAAGCGGATGCACTACACCGATCACACCCAGAGGCTCTACATTGATCTGCAACCTGGGCTGCAAACCCTCAACGGTGAGCAAGCGGAAGGGTTTGTCCGCTTCCGCTACGATGACTTGGGGGATATTGGCCGGACGCAACGCCAGCAGATGTTGATTAAGGCGCTGCAAAAGAAACTGGCCAATCCTATGATGCTCACGCGGCTGCCGCAACTGTACGACGTGCTCAAACGTCATGTGGATACAGATTTATCCTTTGGCGAGTTGATGGCATTGGGGCAGTTTGCGTTGCGCACGGATCCAGAAAACCTGCGCATGATTCTGTTGCCCGGTCGGTTCAGCGGCGATGGCTACGACGCCAGCTACTGGCTGTTGGACGACGAAGGGATTGATCGCATTGTGGATACCCACTTTCGCCAGCGATCGCGGGCAATACCGACGAGCCCCATTTGGACAGATAGTGGTTCAATTCGCATTGCGCTGCAAAATGCCTCCGGCAATCCAGAGGCCGCCCAAGATATGGCAGACTTTTTATTTCACCACGGCTACACGAATGTATTTATTAGTGAGGACTGGTACCAAGAGACTGCCGCTACAGAAGTGTTGGCGCAGCAGGGAGATTTAGGGGCGGCACAGATGGTGCGTTCGGTGTTGGGGGTGGGTCAGGTGTCCGCCAATTCAACGGGGGTGATTTCCTCCGATGTGACGGTGCGGATTGGTCGCGACTGGGTTGAGGTGCTGCACTAAGGATTGCGTTGGCCGCTTACCGAACAGCCTATAATCAATTCAATCGGTTCCTGTGGGGAGCAGCCACAGGACGCAAGGGGGAAAGTCCGGTGTGAGTCCGGCGCTGTCCCGCAACTGTGATGGAGGGGGTTCCCCTTCTCAGTCAGGATGCCCGCCGAGGTTGAACAACGTTCTGCGAGGTACAGACTTATGAGGATTCAGCGTTGGGGCACGCTGGCGGCGATCGCCCTGGTAACCGCTTTCATGGTTATTACGAGTCCCCAAGCGGCGATGGCCATGCACATTAGTGAAGGCTTTTTGCCCTTGGAGTGGGCGGTGGGTTGGTGGTTAGGTTTTTTGCCGTTTTTAGGCTGGGGGCTGTGGTCGCTGCGTCAACAGGTGAAAATGCAGCCGGAGTCCACGCTGCTGCTGGCTCTCGTGGGTGCCTTTGCCTTTGTTTTATCTTCTTTGAAACTCCCTTCGGTAACGGGTAGTTCCTCGCACCCCACGGGGATTGCTTTGGGGGCAGTGTTGTTTCGACCACCCATGATGACGGTTTTGGCAACACTCGTTCTTTTGTTTCAAGCGTTGCTGATTGCCCACGGCGGCTTGACCACCCTCGGTGCCAACGGGGTCTCGATGGCAGTGGTCGGATCGTGGGTCGCTTGGGGGCTGTATCAAGGCATCTGGCGCCTGAGTGGCAAGGGGGCGATCGCCATCTTTGGGGCCGCTTTTGGCGCGAATATCGCCACCTATGCCCTCACCGCTTTGCAGTTAGCCATGGCCTTCCCCGATAGTGTCGGCGGTGTGGGAGCCGCTTTTGCCAAGTTTGCCGCCATTTTTGCCATTACCCAGATTCCCCTAGCCCTGAGTGAAGGATTGCTGAGTGTCTTGGTGTGGCGCTGGCTGACCACCTACTGCGCGGCGGAACTGCGGGCTTTGAATTGGCTGCCAGCGGAGGTGCACCATGGCTAAGGGGTTGAAGCGAGCTCAGATGGGGTTGCTGGCGATCGCCGTGGTTGTTCTTACCGCATTTCCCCTCCTTTTCATTAAGGGGGACTTTGAAGGGGCAGATGCCCAGGCAGAAGACATGATTACTGAACTGGCTCCCGACTATGAACCCTGGGCGCAGTCAGTCTTTGAACCCCCCAGCAGTGAAGTGGAGTCTTTATTTTTTACCCTCCAAGCCGCCCTTGGGGCAGGGGTGATGGGGTTTATTGTGGGCAAGTACACGGAGCGTCATCGTCAGCGCACTCCTGAGAATTCCCCCTCAGAAAACCCTTGAGGCAAGGGTGCCAGTGCGTCTATGCACCATCACTTGGATCTCTATGCCTATCGCAACGGCCTCAGCCATGTCCACCCCCAGCAAAAACTGCTCTTTGGCCTTGCCCTGCTCTTGGTGACCCTTTGGGTACAACCCACCATTCAAGCCCTGTTATGGCTGTGGCTCAGCGTTTGGGTTGTGGTCTATGCCCGCATTCCTTGGCAGGTCTATGGCTGTCTGGTTGGCAGCGTTTTGCTGTTTTGGGTCCTGAGTGTACCGGCAATGCTGGTGCAGATCTCACCGACGGCGGTGGTCAGCCATCAACAGCAACCCTTAGTGGGTCATCTTGCCCTTGGGGGGTGGTCATTCTTTATGAGTCAAGCGGGGCTCGTGAGTACCTTGCGGGTTGGCTTGCGAACGGCGGCGGCGGCCAGTTGTCTGCTGTTTATTGTTCTGACGACGCCTTTTCCACTGATTTTAGCGGTGCTGGAGGACTGGCGCGTTCCTGCGTTCCTGCTGGATATTTTGATGCTGATGTACCGCTATATCTTTACGCTGCTGGAGACAGCGGTAACATTGCAGCTCGCTCAGCGGGCACGGGGGGGCTATCAACGACGATCCCGCTGGCTGTTTAGCTTGAGCCTCTTGGCCGCCCAATTATTATGGCAATCCTTACAGCGATACCAGGCCACGAACTTGGCGTTGCTGAGTCGCGGTTTCACCGGAGCATTTCGGGTGTGGCGATCGCGCCCCTACGCTTACTCGCGGCGCTATGCTGTGGAAGCAGGGATTGGCGGGGGGCTGCTGCTCTTTTTCAATAGCCTCCTCAGGTAAGTCATGTCTGTGCCGCTGTTGGAGTTCCGCCACGTTTGGTTTCGCTACCCGAACACGCTGAGACCAGTGCTGCAAGACTGTTCCGTTGCCTTGGCCAGTGGCCGCAAAACCGTACTCCTAGGGCTGAATGGCTCCGGTAAATCCACCTTTTTTTACCTAGCAGCAGGCCTCTACCGCTGCGATCGCGGGGAACTGTACTGGCAAGGGCAGCGACTCGGATATCAACCAGCAACATTGCGGCAGTGGCGCCAACGGGTGGGGCTGGCCTTTCAGGATCCAGAGCAACAATTGGTAGCCACTACTGTAGCGGAGGACATTTCCTACGGTTTGTGTAACCTCGAGCTGCCCGAAGCCGAAATTCGGGCACGGCTGGCGCAAATCCTAGAGGAGTTTGACTTAGTCGCCCTTGCCGAGTGTCCCCTGCATCACCTGAGTTTGGGGCAAAAGCGGCGAGTCGCCTTAGCGGGCGTGATGGCCTTAAGACCCACCTTGCTGCTCCTTGATGAGCCCACCACCTATTTGGACTATCCGCAAAGCCAGCACTTTCAGGCAGCATTGGAGCGCATCCACAGGGCGGGCACTACCGTTGTTGTCGCTACCCATGATCTGGATTTTGCCTACCGCTGGGCCGATTGGGTGATCATTCTTGCCGATGGTCAAGTTGTCGTGAGCGATCGCGCCGAGGCGGTGTTTGGTCAATGGCAGACCCACCCTTTTAGTGAATCCTTGGGCACCCCCACCCTGCTAAAACTGTGGTTGAGCTTGCCTCCCTACTGGCGCCGCCAACACACTGCCCCCCGCACAGTGGAAGACTTTCGCCAAGCCTTGGGAGAACTGTTTCAGCACTTGCTCGGGCATCCCCCCGCCTAGAGGGGGTGATTTTTCGCAAACAGGATAGGAAATGGTAGGCTATACCATGGGCACACTAAAATAAACACCTTACCCAATCCAAAAGTAAGCATCGTTTCCTTGCGGTACTAGGCAGAACCTTTATGGCCACAGTCATGATTGTTGACGACAGTCCTACCCTCCGGGCAATGATTGTCGAACTGATGAAGGAACAACACTACGAGGTTGTTGAAGCTGAGGATGGCCTCGAAGCCCAAGAAAAAATTAAGGCGCAGTGTCCCGATTTGGTGATCCTCGATGTGGTCATGCCCCGCATGAACGGTTATGAATTGTGTCGCTGGATTAAGGGGGAGGCAGCCTCGCAACATGTGCCCGTGATTATGTGCACCACCAAAAGCGAAGAGTTTGACATCCACTGGGGCAAAAAACAAGGGGTGGATGCCTACATCACCAAGCCCTTCGACCCAGCTGAGCTCATTGCCACCGTAAAAAAACTCCTGCCCTAGGAGGTTTTGGGGCGCAGTTGACTTTGAATTTCCCTCTTGAGGCGACTGAGAATATAGCGCTGATCCAGTTGGCCTAAAATTTGTTGGACAACGGTTTTCGGACCCACTTCCCCCCAGCCCGCGCCGTTGGCAAAGTAGGTTTTCGCCACTTGCCCCATCGTATAGGAGGCAAAGCCAGCAATACTGGCTTGGGTGACCGCCACCGCCACGTAGGGGCCGAGCGCTAGGCCACCACTGACAGGCGCAGCTAAGCCCAGCACCCCCTTGAGGGAACTCAGCCCCAGATTAGCGATAAATTCGCCAAGGCTAATGCCGCCCATGGCTAAGGCAATCGTTTGCAGCAGATCCTTAGCACCGGCTTCCGTCAATTCAATGTTGTAAAGACGCGAGAGGAGTTGCACCGTTGTCAGGTCAATGGCCGCACTACTGACCATATCCAGAACCGTGACCGGGTTGAGGGCGATCGCCAACGCCTTGGCTACGGCGCCTTTCCAAATGAGCTGATTTGCCTCCTGCTCCCGCAGTGCCAGCTTGTACTGGGTGAGTTCCTCGCTCACCTGCTGGGCAAAAAGCATCGAGTTGAGGGCAATCAATGCCTTACCTTCCCGTGCCAAGACCTGCAAAATTTTTGTTTTGAGGGCATCCACTTGGGGCGCTCCCACCTGCATCGTTACCCGCACCCGACCCTGGGCATCCCGCTCCACATGGGGAACCAAGGGTGCTGCCGCCACCATGACGATTTCCTCCGGTGAGAGCAGATCTTTGACCCGCTCATCCCGCAGTTTGGCATAGATGGCGTGGCGATCCACCTCGGGGTACTGATCCATTTTGTTAAAGACCAACAGCATCGGCTTGCTAGCAGCTCGCAGTTGACTGAGGCTCTCGTACTCCAGCCGCGTCATGTCCCCGGCAATGACAAAGAGAATTAAATCGGCCTGTTGTGCCACCTCGCGGGCCAGTTGCTCCCGTTCAGCACCGTTGACTTCATCGAGGCCGGGGGTATCAATGAGGCGAATGGGCGATCGCCCCCCTCCTTGGGCATCGGAAATCTGCCAGAGGGCAGCAGCCTGCTCCCGGGTCACGCCGTGAATGGGCCCTGTGGCAAACACCGGCTCCCCCAGCAGTGCATTGAGCAGCGAGGATTTACCCCGACCGACCAGACCAAAAACAGCAATGTGCACCACGCCGTAGTGGAGCTTGTCGAGCATCTGTTCCAATTGGGCGATCGCCCCGGCCAAGGCAGCCTTTTGCTCTGCGGTTGCGGTGCACTCTGCTAGGAGCGTTTCCAGCGACGTTTTCGCCGCAGCATAGCTCAAGTCATTTTGGTACTGGTTGAGGTCATCAACCGCCGCTTGCAAGCTATCAAGGAAATGCGAATCCGCCGATGGCATCATGGCAGCCAAAGCACCTAAATTCAGCTTTATTCTATCAAGCCCAATTCAAAGTCCCGTTTTTGCGCTAGCAGAGAGATTTAGCTCACTCGGCAGGAAACGCCCGCTCTAGTCGTAGGGTGAGCGTAGGGAGTACGTCACGGTTCACGGGAGACCGTCAATAATAGACGCTGCCATCGGGCATGAGAGCCTCTTCCAAACAGGCGTCTAGCAGGAGGGCGCTGCTGATGTCCGCCCGAATTAAATTGGCCTGCCGCAGGTTCACCCCCTGCAGGTTCGTGCGAGCCAAGTAAGCATCAATGAGGCGGGCTTCTTGCAAATCTGCACCACTGAAGTTAGCGCGCCGCAAATCGGCTTTATTGAGCACCGCTTCCCGTAAATTAGCGCCCTGACCTTGCACCTCATCTAGCCGGGCTTCCGAGAGAATGGCTTGGCTGAGATCCGCTTGGGCTAGGTGCGCACTGCGTAAATCGGCTTTGGCTAGGCGCGCTTGACGTAAATTTGCCCCAGTCAAGTCGGCTTCGCAAAGTACCGCATGGCTGAGAATGGCGCCCTGCAAATTGGCATTGGCCAGATCGGCTTGGCTGAGGTTGGCGCTATTGAGGTTGGCTTCCTTGAGGTTGGCACCCGCTAAATTCGCGCGGCTCAGGTTGGCACTGGCTAGGTTGGTGCCCTGCAAATCCGCATGCCGAAAATCCACCCCCACCAAGTTGGCTGCTTCTTGGTAGTTTTCCTTGCGGAAATTAGCACCCCGCAAACAGGTGCCTGCCAGTACCGTATGGCTGAGGTTCACTTGGCGCAGATCGCTGTTGAGGAAGTTGCAGTCGGGAAAGGCCGCCAACGTGAGATCTGCCCCTTGCAGGTTGGCACGGTCAAACACACAACCGTGACACAGGGCATCACGAAAGTGGCTTTGGCTGAGCACCGCTTGAGTAAAGTTACAGCCTTCAAAACTCGCCCCCGTCAACAGGGCGTAGCTGAGGTCAGCACGACCAAAGTGACAAAATTGAAAATGCGACCCCTGCAGGCTGGCACCGCGTAAATCGACACCAATCAAGTCCGCTTCCACAAGGGTAACGCCCGCTAGGTTCACCTCGCAGAAATCGGTTTGGCCGTTGGCGTAGCGTTCCAGAAATTCGTCTGCGTCCATGAGCACCCTAGGCAAAGAGTTGACAGGTCAGTTCATCGTCGTCATCCCCAGCATTTTCGTTCAGGGTGGGGGGCGTGGTTGCCCTCGTCACTTCTGCGGCTGTTGCAGCTGGAGAACGACTGTAGAAGGATTGCAGGAGCTTGAGCAGGCGATCGCCGGCGTTGGCGTAGGCCACATCATTGTTAAACTGCGGGAGTACCTGCTGTAGGCGTGTGCGTAAGACCTCAGTGTCGCTGTAGCGAGCCAGAACCCGTTGCAGCAAATCAATAAGGGTGAAGCGCTCCAGCCCTTGGGCATGAACGGTTTTGTGGGTGAGCAAGGCGGCCAACAGCAGTTTCATCTGCAGGGGGGTGCAGTAGCGGGTCAGCTCAAGGCGCAAATCGTAAAGAGCTGCCTGTGAGAGCTCCGGCTGAGGAACAGCAGCAGGGGTAGGTTGGGGATAAAGGGGCAGAATAATTTCCAAAAGACTGGCCGCTACCGCCTGATAGACCTGAGCTTTGTTCAGGCTGCTGACAATGCCGTTGAGTTGTGTTGCTAAAGCCTTCGGCGTTTGGGTGTGCTGCACAACTGCCCCTAAGACCTCCTCCAGTTGTGCCGTGCTCATTTCGGGGGCATGGGGAGACCACTGGTGGGCGTGCAGGGCAAATAAGAGCTTCCGTAAGCGCTCCGATTGGGGATGGCCAGCAATCCGCTGTGCTGCCTGACGATAGATGGAGGCAGTAGAGGTCACAAAAATACCAGAGGTGTTCGATTGGCATTATACTCAACTTTTTTGGGTGGAACATTAAGTTATTTGCTACTATTGACCTATGAGCCGTTGTGAGGCGTTATGGGTGTGAATCGGCAAACGGTTGCAGTGGCGATCGCCCTCCTGTTGGGCTGTAGTGGCGTGGCGCTACCCCCCACAGCAGTGGCTCAAAGTAGTGGCGGCCTCCTGACGGCAGCTCAGATGCAAAAGCTGAACCTGAGTGTCAGCCAAAAACAAGCCCTCCTGCGGCTCACCCTGAAAACCAACGAACGGATTTTGGCCATCCTCGACAGTAATCAGCAGCGGCTCTTTCGCAATGCCATTAAGCAAGGCAAGTCCACGGGGGAAGCCATGGAGATGGTGTCGCTGCGCCCTGAGCAGAAAACCCAAATGAACAAAGTGATGCAGGACACCCGCGCTGAGATGCTCACGATCTTAACCACTGAGCAAGTCAAGCAACTGCAAGGTACCCGTTAGGTGGCAATCTGACTATAGCCATCTCTACTTCAGATTTACAAAAGTTAAAACTTATATGAGCGACGTTCTCTGGCAACCCGTTCACGACTACGGCGATATTTTGTACCACAAGGCAGCGGGTATCGCCAAAATTACCATCAACCGCCCCCACAAGCGCAATGCCTTTCGACCGCAAACGATTGTCGAGATGAGCCATGCCTTTGAGGATGCCCGCAATGACCCCAGCATTGGCGTTGTTTTGCTGACCGGAGCAGGTCCCCACACGGATGGCAAGTATGCCTTTTGTGCCGGCGGTGATCAAAGTATTCGTGGCGAGGCGGGCTACCTCGATGATCAGGGGGTAGCACGGCTGAATGTATTGGATTTACAGCGGCAAATTCGCAGTTTACCCAAGGTAGTGATTGCCCTTGTGGCAGGCTATGCCATTGGCGGTGGCCATGTGCTGCACTTGGTGTGCGACCTAACAATTGCGGCAGACAATGCCATTTTTGGTCAGACGGGGCCACGGGTGGGCAGCTTTGATGGTGGGTTTGGGGCGAGCTACCTTGCCCGCATTGTCGGTCAAAAAAAAGCGCGAGAAATTTGGTTTCTCTGCCGTCAGTACAGCGCCGCTGAAGCCCTCGCGATGGGATTAGTGAATGCCGTGGTGCCGGTGGCAGAGCTGGAAGCGGAAGGCATTCGCTGGGCAAAAGAGATTCTTAACCACAGTCCTTTGGCCATTCGCTGTTTGAAAGCGGCCTTTAACGCTGATTGTGACGGCCAAGCAGGGTTGCAGGAGCTTGCCGGAAATGCCACGCTGCTTTACTACCTCAGCCAAGAAAGTGCCGAAGGCAAACAGGCCTTTCTGGAAAAACGACCGCCGAACTTCCAGCAGTTTCCATGGCGACCCTAGGGAATGCGTTAGAGTAGGAGCAAGGTTTGGGAGAGTCCGCCATGTGTATCTGTGTCAACTGTGCCCTTGTGGATCGCTGCACAACCTACCATGAAGTTGAGGCGCAGCACCAGCAACCCCACCTCACCATGACACCCGACTTTACCCCAGTTGATCCCACCATCAATGTGAATATCCGCACCTTTGGGGACGAAATCCAAATGGAGTGGGATGTCGTTGGCTGTGCTAGTTTCTTGGAAGAAAAGGGGCGCTGGTCGCGTTTACGTCCGGGCGAGCTGATTCCCACTTAGGGGGTTGTTGATCTCGCGGTGGCGATCGCCCCCCCTCCAACCGTATAGGGGTGCCCATGGGACGCGGTCGTCTCCGTCAACAACTGGACTTTTTCATCCACTCGCCGCGGGTGGAATTGGCTTTAGTGGGTTTAATTTTGACCTCCGCCGTATTGGTGGTGGTCGATATTTTATGGGTGGGGCAAGGGGAACCCAACGTTGCCCTGATGCTGGCGGAACTGCCGCTGCGGATGTGTTTTTTCATTGAGCTGTTTCTGCGGTTTGCGATCGCCCGCAAAAAGAAGCGATTTTTTCGGCACTATTGGCTCGATTTAATCGCCATTTTGCCGATGCCACCGCAACTGACGCTCTTTCGGCTGCTGCCGCTGTTTCGGCTCCCCCGTGCCGCCATTTTAATTAACCGTAACCTGCACTACTTTTCACCGCGGGTCTCTGGGGTTTATAGCGCGCAAATTTCGGCGCTGTTAATCATTGTGTTGATTATGCTCTTTGGGGGGCTGGCCTTTTATATCATCGAAGGAGCCAGTAACCCCGACATCAAAGACCTAGGGGATGCCCTGTGGTACAGCTTTTTTTCCCTCATCTCGGCAGAACCCATTGGCGCCTATCCGCAAACCCATGCCGGGCGCGTCATTACTTTGGTGGTGGTGCTGGCCGGAATGACCCTCTTCGCCGTCTTTACCGGCTTGGTTTCTGCCTTGATGGTCAAACGTTTGCAGTCTGTAATGAACATTAAACACTTTGATTTGGATGAACTGCGCAACCACATTATTTTATGTGGCTGGAACCGCAGCGCCCCCCTTGTCCTCCAAGAACTCCAAGCGGCGCCACAAACCCAGCACGCCCCAATTGTGATTGTGGTGGAGCTGGATCACTTGCCCCTAAATGAACTGCGTTACGTTGATCAAAACCGCCTTTACTTTCATCAGGGGGACTACACCCGCATTGATGTGTTGGAAAAGGTGCAAATTTACCATGCCTCCCGTGCCATCCTCTTGGCAGATACCACCCACCCCCGCAGCGACCAAGATCGGGATGCCCGCACCGTACTGGCGGCACTCACGATTGAAAAGCTCAACCCCAGTATCTACACCTGTGCCCAATTGCTAGACCGCAATAATAATGTGCAGCTTCAGGCGGCTGGCGTCGAAGATGTGGTGGTGGCAGATGAAATGGCCGGGCACCTGATTGCCAATGCGGTGCGCAACCAAGGGGCGATGGATGTCTTTACGGAGTTGATTACGGTTCAAGTAGGAAATCAGTTTTATCGGTTGCCGTTACCGGCGGCCTTTGCCTCTCAGTCCTTTTGGCAGGTGCAAAGCCACCTGAAAAGTGAGTACGATGCCCTCTTGATCGCGGTGGAGCGGCGTACCGATGGCCGTCGCCATACCTACGTGAACCCCCCCGCCGACTATGTGTTGCAGTTGGGGGACTACGTGGTGCTCATTGCGCGGCAGTGTCCCCAATGGAGCTAAGCGCATGGAAATTGCCACGCAAGTTTACCTGCCTTATCCCCGCGAGCACGTCTATCGCACCTACCGCGATCGCCTGCCGGAACTGGTGGCTTGGATGCCCAATGTGCGCCAAATTGACCTCAAGGAACGCCATGAGCACCTTGAGTCCCTGGATATGGTGCTGGTTTGGCATGGGGGTGGCGATATTCCCGTTGCCGCTCGCGCCCTGCTGACGGAGGCGATGCTTTCGTGGACGGACTACAGCCACTGGGATGACCAGCACTACTGCACCCGCTGGCGGATTGCTCCCCATGCTTTTACCCAAGCTGTGGACTGTCAAGGGGAAAACTACTTTATCGCCGAGGGCGATCGCACCCTCATTACCAGTCGTGGCCATTTACGCATTGACCCGCAGCAAATTCATGGCGTGCCCGGCTTTTTGGCGGGGATGATTGCCCGCGCCGTTGAGGACTACTTGGGACAGCAGATTGAGCCTAATTTTCAGCAGTTGGCCGCCAGTGTCGGTGCCTTTTTGGCAGCAACAGAGCCCCCAGCATAAATGCTTTTGCCGCGAGATAATACAAGATAGAGAGGCATCCGGTGTCGTAGGCATGGGAAACTAGGGCTTGTGCTCGTTGCCCGCGCTGTATAGGTAGCATTCATGTTGGGAGCAGGTTAGGGGATATGCCTGAAAAGTTGCAACTCAATGTTTTCGGCGAACCTTTACAGGTATGCAGTTGCCAGCCTCTGACGGGCTTTTATCGGGATGGTTGTTGCCGGACAGGGGTCGATGATGCGGGAGTTCATGTGATCTGCGCTCGGGTCACAGCGGCGTTCCTTGAGTTTTCTCGCTCTCGCGGTAACGACTTGATCACGCCCAATCCGGTTTATGGGTTTCCCGGCCTGCAGCCCGGTGATTATTGGTGTTTATGTGCTGCCCGCTGGCGCGAGGCTTGGGAGGCTGGTGTGGCACCACCGGTGAATTTAGCCGCGACCCATCAGGCTGCCTTGAACTACGTCCCCCTGCACGTGTTGCAAGAGTATGCCTGGGACGAGAAACCCCATTGACCTTCTCTCCCCCGAATAAAGCGGGGGATCCTCAGGAAGACTGCACAGGGCTAGCATGTTCAGACTTGGTTGGGATCGCAGTCTAGGAAGATATTTGGCAGCAAGAGGGCGCCCCACATCAAATGTTTTTGCCGAGAGGTGATACATTATAAACATTTGTTAACAGGGTTGCTGACCCGAGCCGTTGAGACTGCCTTTATGAAACTGATGAACCGCTTCTACGTGGCTGAGCAAGTTTGCCTGATCGGTCATATTCTCGCCATGGCCTTTGGCTTAGCGGGTTTACTGCTGGTGGTGCCCCATCCCGAATTTATTCTGGCGCTGCCACCTTGGGGACAACAGTTATTTCAACTCAGCATGGGCAGTGGCGGCGTGGTCTATATTGTGCTGGGAGCCGTGGCGATCGCCCTCCATGCTTACCGCAACTTCGGCTTGGCCAAGCTCTTGGGGTTTTTGCTACCGGCGGTGGGCATCTCCCTCACCAGCGAATTACTGGGCACGAGTACGGGCTTTCCCTTTGGTCACTACGGCTACCTCAGTGGTTTGGGCTATAAAGTGGCTGGGTTGGTGCCCTTCACAATTCCTTTGTCGTGGTTTTACATGGGGTTTGTGACGTTCGTGTTGGCCTACAGTGCCTTCATTAGCCGGCCACTGCGAGAAGGTAAGCCCATTGGTGTGCTGGCGGGGCTGCTAACAGTGGCGCTGGGAGCCATTTTCTTAACGGCATGGGATTTTGTCTTGGATCCGGCCATGAGCCAAACGGCAGTTCCCTTCTGGCAGTTTCAGGATGTGGGCGAATTTTTTGGCATGCCCTACCGCAACATTTTGGGTTGGACGGGCACGGGTGCTGTGTTTATGGCCTTGGGCTTGGTGGCATGGTGGCCGCAACCTTTGCTGGTGAGCCGCTCGCAACTGCTGACGCCTTTGGTGGTCTATTTGGTGAACTTTGCCTTTGGAGCCGTCATTACCCTCACCTCACTGGATCAGCGCTTTTGGATTCCGGCCAGCTTGGGCTTTGGTTTAGGGGTGGTGCCAGTTCTTCTCCTGTGGTGGCTGGCGGAGGCTGTCCCCCTAAAGAAAGTTCAAGGGGTCAACGTCAATACTTAGGCGCACTTGCGACGGGCACTGCTGCTTGAGCCGCAGGAGGTGGGGGCTGATTTCCCCTCGGGTCTCAGCTGCCCCCTTGAGGAGAATTTGCCAGCGATAGCGTTGGGCAATTTTGGCGATCGCCGCCGGGGCGGGCCCTAAAACTTGCCAATTTCCCTGCTGGACGGGGGGGAGTGTTGCCAGTTCTGCGGCAATTTGTGCCGCCACTGTGGCCACCCGATCCGGCTGTTCACTACTCAGGCGCAGGAGAATCAGTTGACTGTAGGGGGGGTAGCCCAGAGGTTCACGGCTAGCCAGTTCCGCTTCGGCAAAGTCCGGCCATGCGTAGTCCTTGACGGCAGCAATGACCGGATGTTCAGGCACGTAGGTTTGCAAAATCACCCGTCCGCCCAACTGCCCCCGCCCCGATCGCCCCGCCACTTGCGTCAGTAACTGAAACGTGCGCTCTGCCGCTTGGTAGTCCGGTAAATGCAGCAGGCCATCCGCGGCCAAAATTCCTACCACGGCTACTTGGGGTAAGTCAATGCCCTTGGCCAGCATTTGCGTGCCCACCATCACATCGGCCTTACCAGCAGCAAACTCGGCTAACAGTTGGCGATGGGCGCCTTTGCGCTGGGTCGTGTCACTGTCAAAACGGAGAACCCGTAGCTCAGGAAAGTGGCGGTTCAGCTCGGCAACCACCCGCTGGGTGCCACTGCCAAAGGGTTTCAGGTAGGGGGAATCACAGACCGGGCAGCGCTGCGGCAGTCCTTGGCTGTAGTTGCAGTAGTGACAGCGCAAAATTTGGCTGTTGGGTTCCCCCAAATGCACCGTTAAGGACACACTGCAATGGGGGCACTCGAGGGCGGTGCCACAACTGCGGCAGGCCACAAACGTGCTGTGCCCGCGCCGCTGGATAAAGAGAATGGCTTGTGCCCGCTGACGAGGCAGAGCTTGCAATGCTTCCTGCAGCAGGCCACTAAACATCGTGCGGTTGCCCTTGTGCAACTCTTGGCGCATATCCACAACGGTGATGGGGGGCAACGGACGCGCCTGAATCCGCTCCGGTAGGTTCAGGTATGTAATTTGACCGGTCGTGGCGCCATGCCACGTGTTCAGGGCGGGGGTGGCCGACCCCAAAATCAGGGGACAAGTCTGCTGGCGCGATCGCCATCGGGCAACCGTGCGAGCATCGTAGCAGGGCTGCGGTTGATCCTGCTTGTAACCACTGTCGTGCTCTTCATCCAAAATAATGAGCCCCAGACCCGCCAAGGGCAGCAAAATCGCCGAGCGGGTACCGATGACCACCCGCGGTTCCGACACCAGCGTCAAGTGCCATGTGTCGTAGCGCTCGCCATCACTGAGGCCACTGTGGTAAACCACCACCCGATCGCCCACGCGGGCGCGCACCCGATCGCTCAACTGCGGCGTCAAGCCAATTTCCGGCACCAGCAACAGCACCGATCGCCCCCGTGCCAAGCAGGCTTCCATCGCCCGTAAATACACTTCCGTTTTGCCGGAGCCGGTCACCCCGTGCAGCAGAAACGTTTCCGCCTGCTCTAACCGCGGCAGAATCGCCGCTAGGGCGCTTTCTTGGGCAGGAGTCAGGGGCGGCGGCTCATCCTTAGCCACGGCCACCCCTTGATCCAAGCGATGCCGCTGCCGTTCCACAATGGCCACATAGCCTTGATTCGCCAAGCGTTGAATCGTCTGAGGACTACTGCCCGTTGCCCGTAACAAATCTTGCAGCCAACACTCCTGCGATTGCCGCTGTAGGTATTGAATGATTTGGCGTTGGCGATCGCTCAAGGTTTCCCCCTGCGACCGCAATAAGACCACCGCCTGTTGCCACTGGGCGCGAACTTGGGGCGGCGGTGCCAAATACAACTGCGCCACCCCCAACCGCACCAACTCCGCAATTGCCTTTTGGGCGCGGGGCACCCGTTGTTGCAGATAGCGGACACTGTAGTCACGACGAGCACTCTGGTGCAGCAGCGTGAGAATTTTCTGGGTGGTAGCGGACAAGGGCGGCACCACGTCTGAGCACAGGCGCAGCCGCCGTTGCCATCGTCCCAACACCCCCGGCGGTAACGCCGTGCGCACCACTTGCATTAAAGGCGTGCAGTAGTAAGCGGCCACCTGCTCCAGCAGTTCCCAGTAGCCCGCTGGCCAAAACCCCTGCCCCACCACTGCCGCCAACGGGCGCACTGTCACCCCCGCCAGGTCGGTAGGCAGGGCGCTGAGCACCGCCAAGACAATACCCCGCAACATTTGCTGACCAAAGGGCACCTCGACAATATCCCCGGCGGCCACCGGCCAACCCGCCGGCACCTCGTAGGTGTAAGCCGTCTCCACAGTGGGGCAGTCCACCAACACCTGCACCCACCGCCCGCTGTTGTTAGTAGCGGCCAAAATTTCTCTCCATCGTGCTCTGGGTCACCACCTTGTCCTTAGCCAAGCGCCAAAAGACAACACTAGAATATCTGCTTTCGTTTCGGTGGTTATGGTTCACGCGTACTGGGAGACCCATTGTTCGCGGAAGCAACTCACCTTTGCAAAGGTATAGCCTTTGTCCCCCAACCTCATCCTCCCTTAAAGTCCCTCTCCCTCCTTGGGAGAGGGATTTAGGGTGAGGGCTCTCCTTGGGAGAGGGATTTAGGGTGAGGGCTATCGTGATCTGGGTCACCACCTTGTCCTAGCCGCAGCGCCACAATATGAGACTAGAATCTCTGCTTTCGTTTCGGTATTTATGCTCTAAGGTGAGGAGTTAGGAAAGTGGATATCCCCATCGTTTGCAGAGACAAATTGTAAAATTTCCTGAAGGCGCTGCGATGCCCCTGAAATTTTTAATGAAAAAATAACCACACTAAAAACATCAGCCCCTTGCTTTGCCCTATGACTCAGCAGCATCGTCGCTTCGGCCTTTCTAAACGGCAGTATCGTAAGCTGATTCGCAGCATCCGACATCTATTCCATCAATTGCGGCTGTGGTTACAGCGCCGTCTTTCTCCTGTCCTGCAGCAGCGCCAAGGAACCCGTCGCTGGGGTCGGGCAGGGTTTGTGTTGCCCACGGCAGTCATTGTCACGCTGGTGCTCACCCTGACCGTAGGTGCCCTGCTGTTGCGCACCCTCAACCGCACCAGTCAAGTGGCGGGCGAACGCCAAGAGATTCAAGTGCTCAATGCCGCCACCCCCGCCATTGACCGCGCCAAAGCCAAGCTGGAATACCTCTTTACCCGCGAACCGCGTCGCCCCAGTGGTGTGCCCGGGGAAGCGCGGCTACAAGAGTTGATGCTCAACGCAGGGGCTAACCCCGACCCCTACACTTTGCCGGACGAGCAGCGCATTGACATCAACGGCGACGGCACCGTGGATAACGCATGGGTCTTTCAGCCCACGCCCAACTCCATTGTTGCCTACTCCATTTTGATGACCCGCCCCAACGACACGCAAATTAACCAAACCGATGCCCAAAAGGCCGCCGCCTTGGTGACCCGTAGCCGCCCTCTGAATATCTCTCAAGCGGCGGGTCAGTGTGCCAGCGTTGGGGGGGTTGCCGCTGAAACCGCTGAAGCTGGCTGGGACAGTATTGGCACCGCCAGTCTGCGCAAGAACTTTCAGGTGAATGCCTTTGTCTTTGAAAACCGCAACGGCGGTCAAGCGCTAGCTACCCTTGAATTTACCCAAGAGCGGGAGCTAGATCGCGGCAACAAGTGGGGGGCATGGTTCCGCAACGACCTCGAAATTTTCCCAGGACCCGCTTTCCGCTGGAATGGTGCCATGCACACCGAGGGCAGCATTTTTGTCGGCGGTGGGAATAACTTCTTCGCCTATCTGGTGAGCTCTCCTAATTCCTGTATCTATACCCGTGCCGCCTCAGAAATTACCGCTGCTCAAGTGCCGGACATTTTTGACGTTGATGGCGATGGCAACACCAGCGAGCCAATTTTCCAAGGGCAGTTTATTGCCGGTACGCTGCGGGACAACAACACTGCGGGAGTCACCACCGTCCACTCCTACCGTGAACCGCCCGCTTTGCCCTACACCGACGGTGATAACGACCCGCCCGGCCAGAACGTTATGTTTAACCGTCGGCGGGATTCTGTGGTTGATTCTGTCAGCCAACCCGCCCAGTTAGCCCTAAACCCGGTACTCATCGTAACGGAAGATCGCAGCCGCTCCCGCGCCCCTGACCCCAGTAATGCCAGTTATCGTGCTGCTAACTGGAATAGCCAATTCTATGGCCCTGCGGATACTGGGGGCACAGGACGCTTTTCTAACCAGCAGGTGCCGAAGCCCTACGTGGACGACACCTACCGCGCCGACGACCGCTACGGTCCGCGGCCCGTCTATGCCAACGTCACCCGCGATGCCCTTGAAAATGATCCATCTGTGGCGGCAGAACTTGCCGATCGCGTTCTGCCATCGGGCAAACGCATTGGTGACCCCATTCCTCCGGATGATAAGCCGGGGGATGGTAAAGGCACGGAACTGCTGCTGCGCAATACAGTTGACCCCGAGGACGGTAATCCCCGCACGGACTTGGGGCTCGATGGCTACTGGGAGCGCCGCGCCCGCCAAGAAGGCTTACGCATCATTGTCGGTGAGCGCCTCGAACTGGGCAAACCCCTTGACCCGCCAGCGGGCAGTCCTGCTGATCCCAACCGCCGCAACGAATTTTACCAGCATCGCACCCTGCGGGATGATCTAGCCGCCGTGCAGGCTACCGCCATTTACCACTACAAAGCCCAAGGCACCTCTGTGAAATCGGACATCCCCGATCCCTTTGTGGAGCCCTATCCCGGGCAAGATACCGGGGGTTACCAACCCATTGCCTGCTTGGCCACCACCCACCACCACGGCACCCCCCAAGCCGCCCTGCGCAGCATCATGTTTAACCAATATGATGGGGTTCTGCCAGCGGGCACGCAGTTCTTTGACTTCTTTACCGGGCGGGGCACCAACGGCTGGGAGTTTGTACCGCCGGATCCCGACGATGAGGAAATGAAGAAAGCCCTTGCTAACTTAGTGGCCTATGCGGCGGATGACACGGGCTTGGGGGCCTTCCCGCCGCGGCAAGAAGCTGGGGTCATTCACCCCGACCCCCACAGGACCCGTGCGGGCAACTTTTCTAACCTAGCCCGTGCCCTGAACTCCACCTACGGCAACGATAGCCTTGCCGACCAAAGCACCAAGCAAACGGCGGCCTGTATGCTGGGGATGCTGGCTCATAGTGTGAGTACGTTACAAACCCTTGATTACGAGAATTTAAACGTCAGCAACCTGAGCAATCCAATTAAGAATCTAAAAGACAATACTAACAATAACGGTGAGGTTAGGTTTGACGGAACAACTCTAAGAGTCGAGGTTTATCGCCAAGGCTTTGCTGATGATCGCCGCCTCTCCTATCGCGGTGGCTACCTTGACCCAATGGCCTATGTCACTGCGCTGATTCCTAATGCAAGGTGGTCACAGCGCCCCTTGCAGGAAACCAATGCCGATGTCAACGCTCGCTTAGCCCGCCTCATTGCCCTGAAAGAGCAAGTGAGATATGAACTAAACCCCAATGCCAACTCTAATGCTTGTAAGATTAGCGATGAGAATTTGCGGGAGGTCTTTTGCCTTGGGGCAGATCGGCGGGGCTTTGTCCTTGGCCAAGGGGGGAGCATACCTGTCGGCGGTACCCTAAGCTTCAATCTTGCCGATGAGCCGAGCTATGACTTTGACGTGCAACGCTCCGACAGGGATAGATATGTCTATGTTGCGGGTGCGGGTTTGAGGAAGCTTACCAACTATGACCCTGACACCCGTGAAGTAACCTTGGGCAACCTACCCGGAAATCCTGTAACTCCTCTACCTGCAGGTGCTTCGGTTTCCATTCTCCCTGACGGTACGCAGTTTGGAACGGTTGCCCTCGCAGTATCATTCCCTAACAACCCGATTCCAAAGACAACCACAGTCACTGTGCAGACAAGCCTACCGCTAGATGAGAACGATATTGTTGAGATTGTTGCTCCTCCTAGTGCAAATAGCCGTCTTGAAGGGCGCTTTAAGGTGACAGGGGTCATTCCAGGGGGCGTAACTCTTCAATACCTTGGCCGTACTGAGCGCAGTGGCTCTGGCGTTGTCAACATCAGTCCCAACTCACTCATTGTTAAGCTGCCGGATGATACCTCATTTCCGTTGTATGGTAAGTTCAACACCGTCCGTAAATACCCCGCCCTTGAAAAGATTTTCAATGGTGTGAATCCTGGGGATATTGCCGCCACGCCGCGTGCCACACCCGCAGATTTTCTCACGCCTACTGAGGCGGGGGCAGGGGTGCTCATTAACAACATCCGCTTCCCCAATCGCCTCAATCAAATTATTGATTTCAATGGCAATGCCCGCAATGTGGCGTTCCTCGACAACACGCTCTTTAATGGCCGCGAGGAAATGGCGGTGCGGGAAATGGATATTGACCTTGACCTGCTGCGGCGCACTCCCATTGGAGAGGGAGAGGATACGTGGCTGCCGATGGGGGGCATTGTCTATGCCTTCCGTGAAGATGCCGTGCGGGAAGATGGCATTGCCCGACCCGCGGTGTCCGGTCAAAACTGGATGAACACGGATCCGGCCAACCCCCACGATCCCATCTTGACGAGCAATGGTATTTCCACCAAACCCGTGGACTTTTTCCCCGATCCAATGCGCCGCCCCAATGGCTTCCGCCTCTGGAATGGCGTGCGGCTGGATCGTGTAGGCATCCCTCAAAACAAAAACATTGCTGGCCTCTCGTTTATTAGCGACAACCCAGTTTATATCCAAGGCGACTTTAACTGGCACAGCACCAACGGCACCACCGATGAGAACAACCGCCTCGAAGAGTTCGAGCAAAAGCTACCCGATGACTTTAATCCGACCCACTTCTACAACAACCGCACCACGTTGGATGGCCGCTTTGCCCGCCCCAATTCCGACACGTGGCGACCTGCCGAAATTTTAGGCGATGCGGTGACAATTATTTCCAACAACTTCTGTAATGGCACCGCCAACGACTACTTTGCCCAAGCCTATAACGATGTCATCCAAGGGTATGCAAATGCCTCGCCGGAAAACCTCGCCACTAACTACACCCAACAAACGGCTACCAATGCGCAGGTGAATAACGGTTCGAGCACGGGAACCATCTATCCTAGCTGCGGCAACACGTCTAGCCTACGCACCTCGTTCCTCAATGCCAATCGCCCCAGCGCTAACCTGCCTCCCAATGCCGTGTGGCTGCGGGAGAACCCCTTTGACCCCAGTTCCCCCATCTATGTGGATCGCAATGGCACCCCGTGGGCCATTAACCACCTCACGGGTGCCCGCATTGATCGCAACGGCGCAGCGTTAACGGCCTATCCCAACCGCGATGGCGCAGGTGCCCTAGCTAACCCCGATAACCCCTACAACGCTTATTACACCTTCAGCAATGGGCGAGCTCGGAACGGTGCTACTAATACCCGCGTCAATGCGGTCATTATCAGTGGTACGGTGCCGTCGCGTCCCACCCAGTCCTACGGGGGCATGCACAACTTCCCCCGCTTTATTGAAGGGTGGGGCAACCTCTGGATTCAGGGTTCCTTTATTCAGCTCAACTTTTCTACCCAAGCCACCGGTCCCTTTGACCAAGACCAGTGGGAAGTCCCCACCACGGCAGCGTGTCGCGACGTCAACACCGCCTTTAACTGTCCTGCTACTTCGAGTGAGCTTATTAACTACTACGGCGCTCCCCAACGACGCTGGGGCTACGATGTGGGCTTGCAGCTGGCGCCAGCGGGTCCGGTGGCCTCGCGCTTTATTAGCCCAGCGCGACAACGCAGTGAGTACTACACTGAGCTCCCTGCTGATGATCCCTACATTCTGCGGCTGCGCTGTGCCCGACGTCCGGGGGGCGGAGGAACAGTAGATCCCAGTGTGACCGGTTGTCCGGCTTAAATCTGGAGGTGACCTATGACGCTCTCGTTTGTTCCATTACGGCAGAGCCAGCGCGGCCTCACGCTGGTGGAATGTATTGTGGCCATTTTGGTGGTCAATGTGGCGGTGGCGGCCTTAGCCGCTCCCTTAATGCTAGTGGCGGCCACGCGGGTGCAAAATGATCGCATTGCTCAAGCGAGTGCCCTTGCCCTTGCCGAAACCGACCGGATGCGGGCTTTGATGGAGCAAGGCGTCGATGTCACCCCCAGTGTGATTCCCCCGGCCAGTTCGGTGGAAGCTTCCCTCGGCCAACCGGAGTTGCTCTCCAATCAGCCACCCCCCACAACGGTGACCACGTGTACCGGTGGCGGCATGGGGTTGCCCACCAGCGCCACCCAAGGTTGCCTGCGCACGTTTAACAACACTGAGTTTGTGGTGCAAATGTACCGTGGCACCCTCACACGAGGCGCCAATAATCGCATTGTTGGCTACCCCATGCAAGTGCGGGTCTATAGCCGCGCCACGTTTACCGCGGGTACCCCTAGCACTGCGACCCCCATCCAGCAGCAGCCCGCGACAATGACCACTTCGATTGGCAACACTGGCTTACCGTTGGCCATTATTACCACTGACATTTTGCAAGGGGATTCCAGCACGACCCTTTGTTCTGTTAATGAGTGCAGCTAGGTAGGTAATTTATGAAATGGCGGCACTGGCGGCGACGCAATCGCGGCTTTACCCTCATTGAAATTTTAGTTTCTTTTCTCATTGGGTCAATTATCACGGTGTCCCTTGGTGCCATCCTCATTGACATGATTGAAAGCGAGTCGCGGGAGGCCTCGCTCAACGAGGTGCGCCAAGAACTCCAGTCGGCAATGAACTTTATTGTGGCGGATTTAGCCCAAGCCACGTTTGTTTACGATGGCAACTGTTTGCAGGGAGGCGGCCTGTGCGCCAATGCCAATGGCAGCAACCGCGCGCCCATTACCAACTATTTCCCGAATTTTGGCGCTAACATTCGTCCCGTTTTGGCCATGTGGATTCTGGAGCAGTTGCCCTACGACAATAACCCCGCCTTTGTGCTGCCCACCGATTGCTCCACCAACACCAACAACCAGGAGCAGTGCTTGCGCATTCAAAACGCCCGCCGTTCCTACACCTTGGTGGTCTATTACCTCGACACGACCCCCGACCCCGAGTGGCAGGGAGTGGCGCGACTGCGGCGCTACCAATTGCGGCAGTTTGCCACCATTAACGGCAACACCATTACCCAGACCCCCGGCTATGTGGATCCCACGGTGAACACCAACTTTGTGGCATGGCCGCTGGATTTGAATACCCAAGCTAACTTGCAAACCTCCACTCCCAGTAATGATTTGGCCAACCTGCCGGTTGTTGCCGACTTTATTGATGCTAACTGGGCGGCGGTGGGCGATACCCCCATTCCCTGCCAAGGGGCGGTGACGAACCCCCAGATCAATGCCTATGTGCGCACCCCAGCCTTGGCCACGTCTCCCCCCAACAGTTTTTATGCCTGCGTCCTCAGTCGTGGCTCGAACTTTAACACTGCCACGTTTGTCTATTTGCGCGCCAATCCGCGGGGCAAGCCTGCTATTCGGGCGCAAGATGAGGCAGTGCGGCCTGTCCTAACAACCACGGTGCTCAGTCGTGGCGTTTATCAAAAAGTGCCGGGGAACTAAAGGAGGATCCACGATGCTGCTGCGGAACCGTGCCAACCAAGGGTTTAGCCTCATTGAAACGATTGTGGTGGTGGTCATTATTGGCCTCATTGCAACGATGGGGGGGGTGTCGTGGTTAGCCCTACTCAATGAGCAACGGATGCGCTCGGGCGTGAATGAGATGATTTCTGCCATGCGACTGGCGCAAGCGGGGGCACGCCGCGAAAATCTGCGCTGGAGTGTGGCCTTTCGCAGCCAAGATGGCCGGGTGCAGTGGTCGGTGAATCGGGCGACAACTCCCATTGCCCAGTGGCAGTGGCAAAACCTTTTAGAGAATGATGCCAATAAGTTTGAAATTGTCCCTGCTGCAACCACGTTGCCCGTCAGTGGGGGGGTCTATCGCCTTACGTATGAATTCAATGGTCGCGTGGCCATTACCAACACGCCACCGCTGCAAATTACGGTGCGACCGGCGGGGGACAGCCAAGTGGCCAATCAGCGCTGTGTGCAGGTGGTTACGCTGTTGGGCACGCTGCGCTCGCGGAGAGGGGAAGCCTGCATCCAAGCTATTTCTGACCCTAGCCCCCCTGTCCCGCTCCCGTAAAGGGGCGGCCTGCATCCAAGCTATCTCTGACCCTGACCTCCCGTCTTTCGTTGATGGCTTGGAGATAGCTATACAATGAAGGTACTCATTTTCTGGACAGGGAAGCTCACGGTTCCTCGAGCCAGTTGAGCGGGGCTATTTCTAATGCACACCGTCAAAGCTGATCAAGACCTCAAGCTGTGGTGGGGCGTGCTCTACCCAGCCTACAGCGATCATGCCATCTTAAGGGCTGCCAAGAGGGAGCAAGAAGGGACTGTTTTTGAGCAAGACACCAACCCTCCTAACGCCGCCGCTTATTTTGACCCGCACCACCGCTATCAGCGTTGGGATAGCCGCTATGCCTGCGATTTGCCACAACTGGTGCAGGATTTGCAACCCGATGAAACTCCATTGGTGGCTCAGCTACAGGCGTCGCCCCAACTGTGGGCAGATGAATTAGATCTCACGGATCCAGCGGCAGTCATCATCGACCAAGTTCAGGCTACGTATCCCGAGTTAAGTGGGGTGGCGATCGCTTACCTAGTGCTGCACCTTGCCTGCCCTGAATCGGTTCCGGCCATTTATGATGCTTGGCTGGATAACATTTCTAGCCCTAACTTACCGGCGACCCAATGTCACGGCGTTATTCTGGACTATAACCACACCGCCCGTCCCCTGAAAGACGTTTGGGAAGACGATAGCATCCCTGATGAGCGCCTTTTTGCCTACCTTGAGGAGATGCTTCGCCTTTGGCAAGTGTTGGAGCCATGGCAGGCGCATTACTCGCTGTTGAGCACCCAAAATTTAGCCGCCAACCCAGACGGCTCCCTGCGGCTGCACCAACTTGACTTTACACCGCCGCTGGCTGAGAGCTTTCAGCCCAAAGCCCAGCCCCCCACTTTAGTGATGGTTTGGCAGCAGCTTTTTGAAAATACCTCGGAGCGTCGCCAGTCGGTCTTCATGCCCCTGATTGTTTCCCTCAGCACCGCGCCTATTGAAACCATCACCGAACTGCAAATTCTCCTCGACTCCCTTGCCCAAACCCTGCGCACAGAACCCCTCTTAGACCTTGAGGCGGAAGCAGCGGCTGGAAGCCCAGAAGGGCTCCTAGAACTGGCCGGCACCGATGAGGAGGATGAAACTGCCCTTGAGGAAGCCCCCACGGCACTGCTACCGCGGCAATTGGTACAGGTGGATGTGGCTGCTCAAACTGATGTCGGGCGCGATCGCCACCACAACGAAGACCTTTACTTAATGAACTACCGCCAACAGTTGCGCATGACCCCCTGCGGCCAGCAGTTAAGCGTCCAAGGCGTGTTTATTTTGTGTGATGGCATGGGCGGCCACGCAGAAGGAGAAGTTGCCAGTTCCTTAGCCACCAAGACTGTCTATGAGTATTTTGAGCAAACATGGCCCTGGCAAGCCCCCCTCCCCAGCGCCAACGAAGTTCGCAACGCTATTTATCGCGCTAACGAAGCCATTTTTGAACTCAATGAACGCAAAGCCAAGACGGGTAGTGGTCGCATGGGCACCACCTTGGTCATGGCCTTAGTGGATAATTACAACCTCCGCCTAGGGCACGTGGGGGACAGCCGCATCTATCGCTTCACCAAACGCCGAGGTCTTGAGCAACTGACGGTGGATCATGAAGTGGGTCAGCGCCTCATTCAACAGGGAGTTGAACCGGACATTGCCTACGGTCGTCCCGATGCTTACCAACTTACCCAAGCCCTCGGCCCCCGCAGTAGTCAATCGGTTGCTCCCGAAGTCACTGACATTGCAATTGATGAAGATACGTTAATTTTGTTGTGCTCCGATGGTCTCTCCGATAACCGCTGCTTAGAAACCCATATTATTAGCCACTTGGTGCCCATGCTGGACTTCAGCGTGCCCCTCAGCCAAAGCCTGAGCAAACTCATTGAGACGGGCAATCAAATCAATGGCCACGATAACCTGACGGCGATCGCCCTACGCTTCAAGCTGCGTTCCTCCCTGAGCAGTCTTTTCTAGCTTACACATCCAGTACATATCCGCCTACTGTGCCAGTGAGTGCATAAGAAACACTCATCAATGAGATTTGCAAGTTAATTTTCCCAAATGCCTCATCTTTAGGAAATCTCGATATAGAATCTCTTTAAGCTCAAAGTTAAAAGCCATAGAGCAAGTTCTATGTTCTATGGAGCTCCTAATCGAGCTAACGCGGCGATTGCTTACCGGTATGCAACTCTCCTGATGAGTGTCATTTTGAACGCTCGTCAACTTTTCTAACCCCTAAAACTTGCCTTGAGGAGGGAGACGTGGATTTTTTGTCTAATTTTGCAATGGATTTGCTCAAGCAGTTGCAGTCGCCAACCCTCAGTTTTCTGATTGGTGGGATGGTCATTGCCGCCCTCGGCAGTCAACTGGAAATCCCCGATGCCATTTGTAAAATCATTATCTTTGTGCTGCTGACCAAAATTGGCCTCACGGGGGGGATGGCCATTCGCAATTCCAACCTTTCCGAGATGATTTTACCGGTAGCCTTTTCGATTCTGTTGGGAATCCTCATTGTTTTTATTGCCCGCTTTACGCTCGCCAAACTCCCCAAAGTGAAAACCGTTGATGCGATCGCCACGGGTGGCCTGTTTGGTGCCGTGAGTAGTTCCACCATGGCAGCAGCGCTTGCCCTATTGGAAGAGCAAAAGATGTCGTTTGAGGCTTGGGCAGGTGCCCTCTATCCCTTCATGGATATTCCGGCACTGGTGACGGCCATTGTTTTGGCCAACCTTTACCTCAACAAGAAACAACAGCGGGCTGCTGCCTACAGCTCTGCTGAAGAGTCTTTCAGTAAGCAGTCAGTTGCCGCAGGTGATTATGCCGAGTCTGTCGCCTATCCCAGCACGCGCCAAGAGTACCGTAGCCTTCAGCAAGGGTCAGTGAAGAAGCGGGTTAAGATATGGCCAATTGTTAAAGAAAGCCTGCAAGGGCCTGCCCTCTCCGCCATGCTCCTAGGGATTGCCCTTGGGTTGTTTGCTCGACCTGAAAGTATTTATGAAAGCTTTTACAATCCTCTTTTCCGTGGCTTGCTATCCATTTTGATGCTGGTTATGGGAATGGAGGCATGGTCGCGGGTCAACGAACTGCGCAAGGTGGCGCATTGGTATGTTGTCTATAGTGTGATTGCGCCGTTTGTGCATGGGCTAATTGCCTTTGGCTTAGGAATGATTGCCCACTACGCGACGGGGTTTAGTTGGGGCGGTGTGGTGGTACTGGCCGTAATTGCTGCCTCGAGTTCCGATATTTCCGGTCCGCCCACCTTGCGCGCGGGGATTCCCTCAGCCAACCCTTCTGCCTACATTGGCGCTTCCACTGCCATTGGCACCCCAGTTGCCATCGGTTTGTGTATTCCCTTCTTCTTTGGCCTCGCTCAAACCTTTGCTGGGGGCTAATTTCTCCTGCCAAGGGAAAGCGTCAGGTTGAATGGATTGATGTGTCACTTTGTTTCAGGAGGTAACCCCCATGGCCAAGCCTGCCAAAAAGCTGGTGATTATTACCGAAAAAATTTTGCTTAAGAAGGTTGCCCAAATTATTGAAGAGTGTGGTGCCACAGGGTACACCGTTCTCGAAACGGGCGGCAAGGGCAGTCGTAATGTCCGCGCCTCAGGGCAACCGAATGTTTCTGACACAACTGCTAATGTCAAGTTTGAGGTGCTCACCCCAGATCGCGTCATGGCTGAGAAGATTGCCCACCAAGTAGCAACCCAATTTTTCTTGGATTTTGCTGGCATGATCTACATCTGTGATGCCGAGGTCTTATACGGCCACAGTTTTTGCGGCCCAGAAGGCTGTTGAGCTGATCCTCCCGAGACCTAGAACCCTTAGGTTTTGGGTCTTTTTGTTTTTCTCAGAACAATACCGCGCTGCCAACCTTAGTCCTGCTCTGGCAACGATGACCACCAACGGTTTAAGGGCGCATAGACCAAGGGAGCCCACAAGCTGCTCATAATGGCGGAACTGAGAGCCACTTGGCGATGGTGTTCCCAGATCTCCTGGAGGGAAAAATCGGTGCCAAGGCTCATTTGCAGGGCGATCGCCGTCTGGTTAATCATGGCCATGGCAAATGTAATCAGGGCAATGGAAATAAAATCTTCCGCGACAAACCGCTGTTTCTGCAGCAGCGCCGTCAGCCCCCCCACAATTGCCAGAGTAACCGCATGACTGGGGTGGGGGCTTGTGAGGCCATCCTGAATCCACCCTAGGGCAACCCCACCAATCAATCCCTGCCAAAGAGTACGCTTCACGCTCCAGGCCACGACCCAAATCAAAAACCAGTCCGGCACCAGTAGCGCCAGCATTGGCAGATGAACAAAGCTCAGCAGGACGCAGATTCCCGCTGACCCCAGAATCACCAACCAGTTGAGGCTAGTTTGGCGCCACTGCATCGGACGATTCAGCGTAGGGAATCACACTGACCCATTCCAAACGATCAATTGGCGCTCCTAAGATAACCGTGGCGTGGGGCCGGGTCGGATCCTCTAGTTCCACAGATTGGACTTCGCCCACTGGAATCCCTGCTGGAAAGAGGCTACTCAGGGCAGAGGTGTAGAGTACGTCTTTGGGTTGCACCTTGGGATCTTTCTCTAAAAATTCAACCACCACCTGTTGGTTGAGTTGACCGCGCAGAATTCCCATCTGACGTGTGCGCCCTACCACGACACCAATGCGGCTAGCGGGATCGGTGAGTAACATGACGCGACTCGTATTGGGGGTAATGCTGGTAATGCGCCCCACGAGCCCGCCATTGCCAATGACCACGTCACCAATTTTAAGCCCCTGCCGACTGCCCTCCCCCAACAGGAGCGATCGCCACCATTGATCGGAGCTCCGGCCAATGACAGGAACAATACGACCGTTGAAATTGGGCAGCATGGGTGCATTCAGGAGTTGCCGCAGGCGGGCATTTTCCGCCCGGACCTCGGCCAGTTGCTGCTCTAACTGCCACGTGCGCGCTTCAATTAGAGCTTGCTGCTCGTCACGCCCCTGTTGCAAGGGTAAATTGAGCAAACGGTAAAGTTCGCGGATGGCAGCACCGTTGGTTTCCCGCAACACCCACGCCCCTGTTAAAACCAGTAGCGTTAGGAGCAAACTGCCTGCGTATCGCCCCCACCAACGCAACAAAAAGGCCATAATGACTGGGTTCCTTAACCAATAAGGGCAGGCTGATTAGAAAACACGCGCCCTAAATCCTTAAAGTTTTCGAGAACACGCCCCGTTCCCATGACAACACACCGCAGCGGATCAGCGGCAACATGCACCACAATGCCCGTTTCATGGCTAATGAGCGTGTCGAGACCCCGCAGAAGTGCCCCACCCCCGGCCAGCATAATGCCACGATCCACAATATCGGCCGCTAGTTCAGGAGGCGTGCGCTCGAGGGTACGCTTAATGGCTTCAATAATGACTAGCAAGGGTTCGGCCATGCTCTCGCGGATTTCTTCTGATTTCACCACCACCGTGCGGGGCAATCCCGACAGTTGGTGCAGGCCGCGCACTTCCATGGTCTCGGCGTCGTAGCTTTCATTGGGGTAGGCGGAACCAATGCGAATTTTAATCTCTTCCGCTGTGCGCTCACCAATGATCAGGTTATGCACCTTTTTCAGGTACTGGACAATGGAGTCGGAAATTTCATCGCCCGCCACCCGTACCGATTCACTCAGCACCGTGCCCTGTAAACTGAGAACTGCCACTTCCGTGGTGCCACCACCAATATCCACAATCATGTTGCCCGTGGGTTCTTCAACGGGCAAGCCTGCCCCAAAGGCGGCAGCAACGGGTTCATCAATGAGATAAACTTCGCGGGCACCCGCACCGCGGGCAGCATCCTCAATGGCACGCCGCTCCACCCCAGTCACGCCGCTGGGGATGCCAATGACCACGCGCGGGGCAAACAGGTTCTTCCCGCCATGGACTTGGCGCATAAAATGCTTGAGCATGAGCTCGGCACGTTCAAAATCGGCAATGACCCCATCCCGCAGCGGGCGCACAGCGATGACATTACCGGGGGTGCGTCCCAGCATTCGCTTGGCTTCTGCCCCTACGGCTAGGGCTTGCTTAGTGTTTTGGTCAATGGCCACCACTGACGGTTCTTCTAAGACCACGCCACGACCAGATACATAAACCAAGGTATTAGCAGTTCCAAGGTCAATGCCAATATCCCGCGATAGCCGACTGAAGAATCCCACAATGCACCCCTTCTGTTGAACGCGCTAATTGTAACAGTACTGTTACCCAAAAACTCAATGGCAAGATTGTAGTACGTTTTTTTCAGAAAATCGCGGGGGGGTAGCCGAACTGCAACTGACAGCGGTGCTCGTGACGATTTTGTCGACCTCACCCTAAATCCCTCTCCCCGAGCGGGAAAGGGACTTTGAACTATTGGGATTCGTGAAAGTATTGCTGGGCGTAAAACTGGGCGTAGCGAGAGGGGGTGGTGAGCAGTTCGTGGTGGGTTCCCGATTCAATGACCCGCCCCTGTTCAATCACCAGAATGCGATCCGCACGGCGCACGGTGGCAAGGCGGTGGGCAATGATAAAAACGGTGCGCCCTTTCATGGCACGCTCAAGAGCTTCTTGCACCAAGGCTTCGGATTCGGAGTCAAGGGCAGAGGTGGCTTCATCCAAAATGAGGATGCGGGGATCGGCATAAACGGCGCGGGCGATCGCCAACCGTTGGCGCTGACCACCCGAGAGGTTCACGCCTCGTTCCCCCACCCACGTTTGGTAGCCATCGGGCAATTGGGAAATAAAGTCGTGGGCATTGGCAATTTTGGCCGCCTCAATGAGTAGCTCCCGGTCGGTTTGATTGTGGCCAAAGGCAATGTTGTCGGCAATCGTGCCCGAAAAAAGAATGGTTTCTTGGGGCACAATCCCAATTTGCTGCCGCAAACTTTTCAGGGTCACGGTTTTCACATCAATGCCATCCACCAAGACTGCTCCCGCCTGCGGATCGTAAAAGCGCGGCAACAGGTTAACAATCGTGGATTTACCCGCACCCGAGTGCCCCACCAAGGCAATGACCTCGCCGGGCAGGGCTATTAGATTAAAGTGATCTAGAACCGATCGCTCCGGTTGGTAGGCAAAGCAAACATCGCGGTACTCTACCTTGCCGGAAATGGGCGGAAGGGGCTGGGCAGCGGGAGCCTCTTTGATTGTCGGTTCGATCGCCAACAGGCCAAAACTGCGATCCACCGAAGCCTGCGCTACCTTGAGTTCGTTGTAGTCCGTCGAAACCATATTAATGGGTTCCATCAGCAGCGCCACCGCCGCCACAAAACTGAGGAATTCGGGTCCGGTGAGATGCCCAGCGTTGATTTGCCATGCCCCGAGAATAAACAGGAGCATGATGCTTAAGGCTTCTAAGAAACCAATCACGGGGTACTGCATGGCCTTGATGCGATCGGCGCGGTAGCGGGCACGCCGATTGTTGTCCGCTTGCTGTTGAAACTGCTGCACGGCGTAGTCTTCAGCGGCAAACGCCTTGATCAGGCGAATACCGGCGAACACCTCCGTCAGATGGGATGCCAAACTGGCAATGCGATCTTGGCTAAGGCGCGACTGGCGCATGAGGCGGTTGCCAAACCACCCCATGAGGAACGTCATCAGGGGTGCAATGATCATCGTGCCCAAGGTGAGCTGCCAGTTGAGGAAAAACATGTAGCCAATAACAGCCACAGTGGTTAAGGCCGAGGGCAGCAAACGATGAAAACTGCGGTTAATGACTTCGCCAATGCGATCCACATCTTCAGTGAGCCGATAGGTGAGATCTCCTGTGGCAGCGGTTTCAAAGTAGTCCACCCCCAAACGGTGCAGGTGGCGGTAGAGGCGAACACGAATGTCATAGACAATCCGCAGAGCCACATCTGCCATCAGGACATCTTGGCCGTACTGGCAGAGACTGCGTCCCACAAACAACAGCGAGGAGGCGGCACACCACTGAATGAGGCCGCGCAGGTTCCCCGCACCAATGAGCTTCGCCGCCTGACCAATCAAGTAGGCGATCGCCGGCATCGTGGAGACATACCCTAATGTGCAGAGAAAGGCCACTGCCAACCGTTGCCGATGAGGAAGAATGTAGGGAAACAACGGACGGTAGCTGGCATTCCAAAGCATGGGGTTATTTTCCAATGCAAAAACGGCTAAAAATTTGTTCTAACACGGATTCCGTCACATCTTCGCCCGTGAGTGTCCCGAGGGCACGGGCAGCCCGATGCAGATCAATCGTCCAAAAATCTAAGGGTAGGTGCGCCTCAATAGCCTGTAAAACGTGGGTCAAGGACTGCTGCACCTCTTGCAGGAGGGCAGCTTGGCGTTGGTTGAGGGCAAATTCAAGGTTGGCCGCTTCTAGACCCTGTCCCTGCACCAGTTCTAAAATTGCTGCTTCTAGCTGCTCAATGCCCGTGTGGGTCAGTGCCGAGAGCAGTACGGTAGGGACGGGAGCCATGGGCAGATCAGCCGTCTTTTCCTCCGGCAGCAGATCCTGCTTGTTGGCCACCATGAGCACTGAGTTGGCTGCCTGCTGCCGCCGTTGAGCCAACCCCAACTGGTCGTAGATGGCCTGATCGGCGGCAGTCCACCCTTGGCTGACATCAAACACAAACAGAACAAGGTCGGCACTGAGGGCAGCTTGGCGCGATCGCTCCACCCCCAGTTGCTCCACCCGATTGGCCGTGTCACGAATGCCCGCTGTATCCAGCACCTGTACCGGAATCCCCCCCACCACCAGTTGGGACTCGATAATATCGCGGGTCGTCCCCGGCAAGTCGGTGACAATGGCGCGATCGCTGCGGCTCCACGCATTCAGCAGGCTGGATTTCCCCACATTGGGGCGCCCGACAATGGCCACTTTTAGACCAGTGCGCAATAAGTGCCCCCGCTCAGCAGTAGCCAGAAACTGTGTCACTTGCTGTTGCAGGGCTTGGATTTGATGGGCGATCGCCCCGGCATCCAAGGGGGGCAGCTCATCGGCAAAATCAAGGCGAGCTTCAATGTCTGCTAAAAGCGACAGACAGGTTTGGCGAATCTGCTGCAGGGGACGCGCCAGCTTGCCCTCTAGGCCTGCTAAGGCTATCTGAGCTGCTGCGGTGGATTGCGCCGCCACCAGTTCCGCTACACTCTCGGCTTGGGTGAGATCCAAGCGCCCATTGAGGAATGCCCGCAGCGTGAATTCGCCCCGCTCGGCCAAACGAGCCCCTGCCGCCACACAGAGCTGCAAAACCCGCTGCACGGGAATCAGACCGCCATGGCAGTGAAATTCCACCACGTCTTCGCGGGTGTAGGAGCGGGGTGCCAGCATCAACAGCAAGAGCGCTTCATCCACCCGTTCGCCGGTGTGCGGATCCCGGACATAACCGTAGAGAATCCGATGGGATTCCCAGACCTGTTTCCCCGGCGCCATAAACAACGACTGCGCGATCGCGACAGCTTTAGCACCCGAGAGTCGGACAATACCAATACTCCCTTGCTGGGGCACAATGGCCGTAGCGATCGCCACAATCGTGTCACTCAGGTGTAGCACAAGGTGTGCCCAATCGGACTCCTAGAGGTTCATTTCCGCGGCTTGGACTTTTTCCACTTGTTTCTTCTTCAAGACCAAGAGGATTTGTGAGAGGGTAATGGCGGCAAAGAAGACCAACAGCCACTTAATGCGGTTGGGGTCTTGCAGAACAATTTCCGTATCCTTCTGGCCAAAACCGCCCACGTTGGGATTATTGGTCAGAGCTTCGCCAGCCGCCACCGTTTGACCTTCGCTGACAATTAGCTCTGGGCCAGCCGGTACAGTTTCCGTCACCGCCTCGCCATTCTCAGCCGTAATCACCACAGCACTGCTGCCATCGTCGTTGGCTGTGATGCGGGTAATCGTGCCAGCAATCGGCGCTGTAAAGACGTTGTTATTGCTCTTTTCCCCATTGGGATAGACCTGACCGCGACCACGGTTGCCGCCGGCATGAACAGCGTACTTGCCAAAGTGGATCGATTTGTCATTGGCGGGGTTGGGAGCCAGCACTGGAAAGACAATTTCTTGGTACTGCTCACCCGGCAGCGGCCCCACCAAAACGATGTTGGGCTTGTCCTCCCTGTAGGGCTGATAGAACACGCCACTGGTTTTGGCTTTGAGCTCCTCCGGAATGCGATCTGGCGGCGCAATGGTGAAGCCTTCCGGCAGCATTAACACCGCACCCACATTTAAGCCACCTTTGGAGCCATCCCCCAACACCTGCTGCACACTGGTGTCGTAGGGAATTTTCACCACCGCTTCAAAGACGGAGTCGGGGGTAACCGCTTGGGGGACTTCCACCTGAATGGGCTTGGCCGCAAGGTGACAGTTGGCACAAACAATCCGCCCCGTGGCTTCGCGGGGGCTGTCGTAGCCCTGCTGGGCATAGAATGGATAGGCCTCAGCGTGAGGTGCCCATAGCAATAGGCTGGCGGCAAGGGCGATCGCCAGCGTGACAGATTTCAAAAAGCGTTTCATACCAATACCTTTTGCGTTTAGATCCACCACGGTTCTTTGCCGGTGCGGAAATCAGTGTCCGTCCATGGGGAAAGGACAAGTTTATCGTCCTCGGTGACATTGGCATTCACCAAAGCCAACGAGAGGGGTGCCGGACCGCGCACGACTTTACCGGTGCTATCGTACTGCGAACCATGGCAGGGACAAATGAATTTATTTTCACTGACGTTCCACGGCACCACGCAACCCAAATGGGTACAGACGGCGTTCAGGCCGTAGTTGGCAATTTGGTGATCCTCGGTAACAATCACGTAGGTGGGATCCCCTTTAATGCCTTGGGCGAGGGAGCGATCGCCCGGCAAATGCTTACTGAGATATTCGGAAACCTTAATATCGTTGCCCAAGGCATCCTTGGCGACAACGCCACCCCCAGTGCCGCCACTCGAGGGCGGAATGAAGTATTTGACAACCGGATACAAGGCTCCTAACGCCGTACCCGTGATGGTACCAAAGGTTAGGAGGTTCATAAACTGCCGCCGCCCCATATCGGGCACATCAGACATTCCAGAAACTTGAGCCATGGTTTACGCTTATTTACTAAGGAATCGAAACAGACAGCCGTAAAATAATTACGTTTGTTAACTATTATCACACTCCTGCGGCCAAGATTCCCCTTGAGGTTATGACTCCCCTCACTGGCGATGCACTCCACAATCTACTGTTGCGCAAATGGGGGCGATCCTTTGATTTGCAGTTTCGCCGCGTCGGCGATCGCATTTTTCTGCAAGTGATGTGGCGCTACCTTGAACAAGCGTCTTACCCCGATAGCCCTGAAGATTATGCGGCGCATTTAGCGGCGATCGCCCAACACCTGAATGACTGGGGCTGTGCCGCCCAAGTGTGCGCTCACATCGAAGCCACCCGGGAAAAACCCCGCCTCGGCAAAGCCGTGAATATCCCCCTTGAATTGGGAACCCGCATCATTGAATGGCTCGAATAGCGAGAGTCCATTGGCTGTATTGAGTTTGAAAAAATGTTAAAAATGTTAAAAAGGATTGCGATGATGTGAGACATGTCCCCCCTATGCCTGAGAATGTTTGCGGAAGGTTACGTCAGCCCTTGAGGCCGTCCTGCCACTAGCCTCCATGGCGGAGGTGAGTGCGCACCGTAGCATTCCAATGGCAGATGCCACATTATCAAGCCCCTTGTTTTACAATTCCAACTTTGGAGGAACTCAATGAGCGTCGTCACGAAATCGATCGTGAATGCTGATGCCGAGGCCCGTTACCTCAGCCCCGGCGAACTGGATCGCATCAAAAGCTTTGTCAGCACTGGCGAGCGTCGTCTGCGCATTGCCCAAACCCTGACGGAAAACCGCGAGCGGATTGTTAAGCAAGCTGGCGATCAACTGTTCCAAAAACGTCCCGATGTGGTCTCTCCCGGCGGCAATGCCTACGGTGAAGAAATGACCGCCACCTGCCTGCGGGACCTTGACTACTACCTGCGTCTGGTCACCTATGGTATCGTCGCTGGCGATGTGACTCCCATCGAAGAAATCGGTTTGGTGGGCGTGCGGGAAATGTACAACTCCTTGGGCACCCCCATCCCAGCAGTGGCAGAAGGTGTGCGGGCAATGAAGAACGTTGCGGCTTCCTTGCTCTCCGCCGAAGATGCAGCCGAAGCAGGTTCTTACTTTGACTTCGTCATTGGGGCCATGCAATAGGTCTCGTGCGCTTGAACTGTATCCATCACTAGAACATCTTCTGAGGAAAACGAACCATGCAAGACGCGATTACCGCTGTCATTAACTCGTCTGACGTTCAAGGCAAATACCTTGATACCGCTGCTCTGGAAAAACTGAAAGCCTACTTCGCCACTGGTGAGCTGCGGGTGCGCGCTGCCAGCATCATCAGCGCCAATGCGGCCAACATTGTCAAAGAGGCTGTGGCCAAGTCGCTGCTGTACTCGGACATCACTCGTCCGGGTGGCAACATGTACACCACCCGTCGCTATGCCGCCTGTATCCGCGACCTCGACTACTACCTCCGCTATGCCACCTATGCCATGCTGGCTGGCGACCCCTCCATCCTCGATGAGCGGGTGCTCAATGGTCTGAAAGAGACCTACAACTCCTTGGGTGTGCCCATCGCCGCCACGGTGCAAGCCATCCAAGCTATGAAAGAAGTCACCGCCAGCTTGGTGGGTGCCGATGCCGGTAAAGAAATGGGCATCTACTTCGACTACATCTGCTCTGGCTTAAGCTAATTACAGCTCTCCAGTAGCACGCCTGTCTGGGAGTTAGGGGTTAGGATGTCAGCCTGTCATGGCAACTCTGCTTAAACAGTCTGATTCTGGCCTTTAGCTCCCAGACGTGTCATCACCCTACGCAGATTTGGAGTCACTGATCCCATGCGCATGTTCAAAATTACCGCCTGCGTTCCGAGCCAGACTCGCATCCGCACGCAGCGCGAGTTGCAAAATACCTACTTCACGAAGCTGGTGCCCTACGAAAACTGGTTCCGCGAACAGCAACGCATCCAAAAAATGGGCGGCAAAATTGTGAAAGTTGAGCTTTTCACGGGTAAACCGGGTGTAAATACGGGTCTGGCCTAACGTGCCGATCGCTATCGGAATCACTCAAGGCTCCACCGCTAGGATTGTCCTTAGAGCGTCTGCGCAGATTACTTTAGGGATCATCACGGCGGTGGAGTTTTTGATTGTTGGGGTTCGTGCTGTACAACCAAAAGCCATTCATGCACCTGCGCACCCTCCGCTACGCCATTGATGGCTGGCCACGCTCCTTGGTAGCGTTTGTCATCAGCTTGGGGGCGATCGCCCTCTTGGATAGGGCAGTGGCTTTTGTTTTCGGGTTGCTTAGCGCTTTTAGTCCCCGTCTTGCCGCCCGACTCCACAGCCCCAACTTTGACATTGATGTCGGCTTTGCGCCTGAAGTCTGGGTGGCGGTCATCGCTCTAACACTGGGCACCCTGATTATTGTCATTTCCATTGCGGCTCAAAATATTCCCAAGATTACCGAGCTGTACATGAATGACTGGACTAGCCTGATCTATGTCTGGTGCTTGCTGCTCAGTGGCGCTCACATTCTTTACGTCAAGGTGCTGCGGGATCTGGACTTCCATCCTGTTGGCAGCACGTTCCTGAATCTCTACGGCCTATTGCCTTTGGCAATTATTACAGCGCTTCCCTACATTTTTTACATTCTGCGATCCATTCAACCTGAAAGTGTCGTGCAGCAAATTTATCAGCGCCAGCGTCACTTTATGAAGCGCTTAGGATGGCTACTGCGGCAGGATCCTCAAGCACGGCAACGGTGTCAGGCTTACTTAATGGAGGGGTTGAACCAGCTCGATGATCTGCTGACCTATGTTGCTTTTCGGGAACCGCAGGCGGTCATTGTCGAAGCCATGAGTGGCCTCCTGCAGCACTACATTGCTCAGAAGCGCAACTACCCACCCTATTTTTTTCGCCTCAGCCGAGCCGTAACGGCAGATATTTCGTTCAAAACCCTCTTTGATCAGTTTGGCCAAATTGAGCAAACGCAGAGTTTCTATGAGCAAAAGTGCTTTCGCCTCTTGGGCAACGCCTACATTCGTTTTCTGGAGGAAAATGAGTTTCATTTGGCCTCCCTCTGTGCCTCGGAAATGTACGCGATCGCCCAAGCCATTCTCAGCGCTGCGGATGACGATCTGCTCGAGTTAATTGTTATTCGCTTTAATACGATGCTGCGGTTTGCCATCAAGCACGGCAGCCGCCACAACGAAGCCCGTAACCTCTACACGCTGGCGTTCCACTACCGTCGGTTTATCGAGAGTTTAGTCCACTACCGTCGCCTGCGCATCGCGCAAAAGTGTGTGAATTACCTGCGGTGCTACGGCAATGAAATTTATCAGTTGGCACAGCAGAGCCCTGCCCTTTACTTTATTGTCGATGTGTTTGCCGCAGAGCTCAAAACCATCTTGATTTTGGTGAATGAACAAGCCTGGGAGGAGACGGTGCAGTTGGAGTTGCTCGAAGAAATGCTGCGCCTTGACAATCCGCCAGATCTCAGCCCACCTCAAACGGGCGATCGCCCCAGCAGTAAAAGCACCGGTGTTCGTTTGCTGCAAATGGGTTTGGCCTTATTTTATCTGGAGCGGCAGCAGCTCACCCTTGCGGAGCGCGTGGTGGCCGATATTGTTGAAGATGCCAGCGTTTTGGGCACCACAACGTTTGCACGGACATTTTTGCAAAATTGCGATCGCCTGCAGCAGGCACAGGCGAAATTTTGGGAAGACACCGATCGCGGCAATGCGAACCTCTACTACTCCCCCCATACCCAGCAACTGCCTAGGTTACAAGCCCTTGTGCAGGATGCTCTAGGAAAACTAACCCCCAATTTACCGATGGAATCCGCTTCTTAGGCGGGATTTGGGAGTATCTCACTTTTGCAACTGTATAGCCCTCCTCCCCCAACCGCTGCTTCGCGCGCCCTAAGTCCTTCGGACAGCAAGCAACAGTCTACTCCCAAAAAGGAAGAAGGGGAGCCAGATTCAAAGTCCCTCTTCCAAGAAGGGAGAGGGATTTAGGGTGAGGGGTTACGAAAGTGGGATACCCCCTAGGATTTGGCTCCCTTAGCAGTCCGGTCTCTCACTCGTGGTATAGTAGAAAGTCCGAGGGCGAGTGGCGAAATGGTAGACGCACTACACTCAAAATGTAGCGGGGTTTCCCCATGTCAGTTCGAGTCTGACCTCGCCCATTCTTGAATGCCTGAGTCTCTCTCGTCTCGAGGCAGCGTTGCATTAAAGCGGTGAATTTGCCACCAGCGGACATTTTCTGCTTCAAAACGACCCTCCAGATCCACTCTCACGGAAAAATCAAACCAAGCAGCAGGGGGAATCTGCATCCCCCAGAGGCGATCGCTCCCCAAAACAACGCTGACCAAACACTGCAAAAAACCACCGTGGGAGACACACCAAACACACTGGTCATCCCCGTGCCGCCGCAGACGTTTCCATGCTTGCTTGGCGCGCTGCCAGGCCACCGCCAACGACTCTGCCTCGGGAATGGGCACAAGACAGTCCATCTCTTCCAGCTCTTGGCACAATTCGGGCTGCTGCTGTTGTGCCTGTAACCACGTCAAACCCGTAAAAATTCCTTGATCAATTTCAATAAGTTCTGCGAGCTCCTGAATCTGAACTTGGGGATCAGGGTTCATGAGGTTGGCTGTTTGCACACAGCGTTGCAGCGGACTGGTGTAAATAAAATCGGGTTGGGGGAGGACCTGCCGCAGCGCTAGAGCCTGCTGTCGTCCCCGCTCGGTGAGGGGCACATCCTGCCGTCCCAGCATGACGCCGGTGTCATTGCCGACGGCTTCGCCATGGCGCACTAAAATTAACCGCATGCGGCTTTCCCCCAAATTGGCAATTGCTTCACTACTCGGTAGAATTATCGTACTGCCTGGCGCTTCTCTATCGTCAGTGTTAGATTTATTCATTACCCACTGATTGCGTACCTGTGCCTGTAACTCTTTCTGCCCCTCCCATTCGTCCAGCTTGGCATGGCCTGATTCACGCCTACGGCGACTTTTTGCCCGTGAGCGATCGCACCCCCATTATTACGCTGTACGAAGGGAACACCCCCCTGATTCCGGTGCCGCGGATTGCGGAACGCATTGGTCGGAATGTGTCGGTTTACGTCAAGTACGACGGCCTCAACCCCACCGGCAGCTTCAAGGATCGCGGCATGACCATGGCCATCTCGAAAGCCAAGGAAGTGGGGGCAGAAGCAGTGATCTGCGCCAGCACTGGCAATACTTCGGCAGCGGCAGCGGCCTATGCCCGACGGGCGGGTCTGCGCGCCTATGTGTTGGTACCGGAAGGCTATGTTGCCCAAGGGAAGTTAGCCCAAGCCTTGCTCTATGGAGCGGAGGTCATTGCCATTGAGGGCAATTTTGACCAAGCCCTTGAAATTGTCCGGGTCATGGCCGATACCTATCCCATCACTTTGGTGAACTCTGTCAACCCCTACCGCCTCGAAGGCCAAAAAACCGCTGCCTTTGAAGTGGTGGATAGCTTAGGAAATGCGCCCGATTGGCTGTGCATCCCCATGGGCAATGCCGGTAACATTACCGCCTACTGGATGGGCTTTTGCCAGTATCGCGAACAAAATCGGTGCGATCGCCTGCCGCGGATGATGGGGTTTCAAGCCGCCGGATCAGCTCCCTTGGTGAATGGAGCTGTCGTGACGCATCCGGAAACCGTTGCGACGGCTATTCGCATTGGCAACCCGGCCAACTGGCAACGGGCGATCGCCGTCAAAGATGCCAGCCAAGGGGCTTTTAATGCTGTAACCGATGCTGAAATTCTCAATGCCTACTTCTTGCTCGCCTCCGAAGAAGGCATTTTTTGTGAACCCGCCAGTGCCGCCTCAGTCGCTGGCTTACTCAAGCTCGCAGACCAAGTGCCCACAGGAGCCACAGTCGTCTGTGTGCTCACCGGCAATGGCCTCAAAGACCCCGAGACTGCCCTGCAGCAGGAGAGCGATCGCTTTCATCGTCACATTGACCCCAGTGAGCAAACAGTAGCCAAAGTGATGGGATTTTGAGTGAATTTTGTTGCATTCAGGGCACACCACTTTGGGCGTTGATCTTCGCAGCTACGTTTATTTGGACTCGTTACAACCCCAGCACGCCGCCTATTTAGGAACGGTCGCCCAAGGCTTCTTGCCCTTGCCCGGCGACTGCTCCCTCTGGGTCGAAATTTCCCCCGGCATTGACGTGAATCGGCTGTTGGACATTGCCCTCAAGTCAGCCGTTGTCCGTCCGGGGGTGCTCTTTATTGAGCGGCTTTACGGTCTGTTGGAGGTTCACTCCGGCAACCAAGGAGAAGTGCGCGCCGCCGGCGAAGCCATTTTGCAAGCCATGGGGGCACGCATCCAAGATTGTTTACGCCCGCGGGTCATTTCCAGTCAGGTGATTCGCAACATTGATGCCCACCACACTCAACTCATTAATCGCTCCCGCCGTGGCAATATGATTTTGGCAGGGCAAACCCTCTACGTTTTTGAGGTCGAGCCTGCCGCCTACGCCGCTCTTGCTGCCAACGAAGCCGAAAAGGCAGCCCTGATTAACATCCTGCAAATTTCCGCCGTTGGTAGCTTTGGTCGCTTGTTTTTAGGGGGGGCAGAGCGGGACATTCTAGCCGCCCAACGCGCTGTTTTAGCAGCAATGGAGCGCCTGCCCGGGCGCGATTCCTTTAGCGATCGCCGCGAGTAGGCTGGCGCCAAACCTGCAATTGCTGGTGAAGATAGGGCAGAAAACGACAGGGACTCTGGGATTGCAGTTCGTAATGCCCCCGCCAGTTAAAGTTGCCCCAAAAAGGTGCTTGGGCAGCAGCAGCAAGCCACAGAAGATGCTTGGCGCGAGTCATGGCCACGTAAAGCAAGCGATATTCTTCGGCCGTTTTGGCCGCTTGGGCTTTTTGCCATGCGTCTTGGGCATTGGGAATCGTGTGACCGTGGGAATAGGCACGAATCTGGGCACGGGTGACTGCTGCAAAGTCCACATCGCCTAAAAAACGGGCATTGGTCGGAATCCATGAATCCCCTGGGAGGGTTTTGGCTTCCAAAAACGGCACAAATACCGCATCCCAATCTAAGCCTTTGGCCTTGTGCATCGTGAGAATCGTCACTTGACCCGGGCGCACGTAGCGACTGTGGAGGTCGTCCATCTCCACTGGCTTGAGCGAATCTGCCGCCACAATTCCCTGCCAAATCGGCGCCAACCGCTCCCACAGTTGGGGTTCCTGCTGTTGACTGAGATGATAAATTAGAGCATCTGTGGTGGCCAGTTCTGCCGCGTCGTACCCCAGTCGCTGAGCACAGTAGGCGATCAAGGGAAACAGCGAGAGTTCGAGGCGCGCTTGCAGCAGTTCATGGCAACACTGGCGTGCCTGCTCCACTTCCGGCGGGCTGGGGGCATCCAGCGGCCCCGGGTAGAGGAAGACCTCTGGCTGTGCCGCCAAGCGATCTAGGTTTTGATGGGGGATCACCCCCCGATCCACCAGAACCGTCAGCGCCGCCTTCACGCGATCGGGGGAGTAGGGGCAGTGCAGAAACTGGAGGAGATGAAACAGCTCGGCTGGAACATGGGAGCGCTGTTCTTCACCAGCGACATCCAGCACATTGATTTGGGGGGGAAGGACAGGTTCCAGGTTAAAGTCCGTGGGGTGAGCTAACACATCGGCTAAAAAACGCCCCTGCCGGTTTTGGCGCACCAAAATCGCCACCGTCGCTTGGGGATGCTCGGCAAACACTGCAGCAATCCGCGCCGCTAGCCGCTGGGCTGTGTCAAATACCGTCTGGGGATAGGCAATTTCCACCCCCTGCCCCCACTCAGTTGGGTTGGCATTGGCTTGGGGATCCCCTGCTGGCACGGGTTCAATATTCTGGGGTCGAAAGGGCGGCTCTTCTTGGGCGTGCATCTTATTCGCCCACGCCACAAGGGCATTGGCCGCTTTGATCACAAGGGGGGTACAGCGGCCTGCTTGCGTCATGGTAAAGAAAGCCTGCTGCCGCGCACACTCCTCACAGAACTCGTTAAAGAAAAGGGGATCGGCGGCGGTAAACGAAGCGTTGATAGCTTGGTTGGGATCCCCAACCCGCACCATATTGATATTGACCTGGTCGGGGAGTCTATCAGTCGCCAGCAAGCGGAGTAAGCGGGACTGCAAAGGGGTGGAGTCTTGGGCTTCATCCTCAAAGACGGCGTAGACCCGTTGTTGCCACTCCCGACAGTAGGCGGGATTCGCCTCCAAAACGTGGACTGCGGCCAAAATCATTTCGTCGTAGTCAATTTGCTCGCGCTCCGAGAGGTGCCTTTGGTAAAGCTCGAGGAGATCGGCGGCAATCTCTAAAAAGGGGTAGGGATCTGTGGCCACGGCGGGATGCTGGCTGAGCTGCCGCAGTTGCACTGGCGTGAGAAAGGCACTGCGGGCACTGGTGATCACCGTTTCGGCAAAGCCTGTGAGGATGCTGCTGACTAGGGCATGGCGACGGGTCAAATATTCACTTTGGATCGGGGGCTCTCTATCGGTTCCCATGATGAGCTGGTGGAGCTCCTGCGGGTGCGATCGCGCCCACTCCTCCACACAAAGGCGGCACAAACGCTGCTGCTCGTACTCCGAAAGCAGGTTCTCGGCTCTGCCGCGCCAGTCCGGTGCTCCCATGGCAATTTTCAAGGCGAGGCTGTGCAGGGTTTGCACACTAAAGCCCGTGCGGGGCAGCTTCATCTCGTTCAGGTAGCGGCGAATCCGCCCCTTAATGTTGGCCGCCGCTGAGCGACTGTAGGTAACGACCACTAACTGCCGCTGGGCATTTAACTGCTGCCGGGCGATGGCGATCGCCCCCCCCACCGCCATCGCGTGGGACTTCCCTGCCCCCGGCACCGCTGAAACCGCCAGCAAACCACCCTGCCATTGGGCAATTTCCCGTTGTCCTGGCCGCAGTTGCCTCGACCAATCCTCCACCAGCAAATCGAAGCTCTTCACTGCGCCATCGATCTCATTACAGAGCCTGAAGATTTATTACAAAATACCCGCAAGGGGCATAGGTCTTGGGAAAACAGTATAATAAGATACAGAAAGTCTAGGCGAGACTGTCTCTCAAATTCAAATTCTTTTAGCATTACCGCTGTGTAGCGGCCTTACCTTTTTCACCTAGGAGCTGTGTCTTTATTATGCAACTAACATACCGTGGTGTTAACTATCAAGTGAACGACAACCGGATTGCCGTCGTGGAGTCCGGAGCTACAGGTCGCTATCGCGGAGCGCAATGGGTGGGGCACAAAGCAGCTACACCAGTTCCGCAGCCCAACCATACCCTTTGCTGGCGAGGCGTTCTCTACCAAACCAATGGTGAACCCGTTGTTGCTGCCGCTGCAGCAAGCACTGCCACAAACGCAAACAAGCCTCCCATCCTGCCCCGGCGCAGTCGCGATCCCATTGCCGAAATCCACCGCCATGCCATTCTCAAAAGCCTAGAGCACCGTTTGAATGTGGCACGCAGTCAGGGCAACCAAGACTTAGTGAACCTGTTGGAAGAGGAGTGGCAGCAGTTTGCCTAAATTTGTCTAACTTTTAGATTCTTAAGCTTGCCGAGGATCAGAGCCGTTGTTGCCATTAGCAGCAGCGGCTGCACATTTTTCTTAGCCTTAGCCGTAACCGACCTAAAATAGAGCAAGAGCAGCGCTAGGTCGCTGAGCAAGAAGGTGTAGCAGGGTTGGCCAATGGGTAATATCATTTCTGTTCATTCATTTCGTGGTGGCACCGGCAAATCGAACACGACGGCAAACATTGGTTGTTCCCTAGCCACCCTTGGCTATCGGGTTGGCATTGTCGATACTGACATTCAGTCTCCCGGGATTCACGTGCTCTTTGGCTTGGAATCGGAAGACACCGAACACGCCCTGAATGATTATCTGTGGGGGCGCTGCCAAATTACCGATGTGGCTCGCGATGTTAGTCACTTGCTCACCTCCCACAATCAACCCGACAAAGGGGCTATCTTTCTGATTCCTTCGAGCCTGAAAACCAGTGAAATTACGCGGGTGCTGCGGGAAGGCTACGATGTGGGGTTACTTAACGACGGCTTTCAGCAATTGCTCCAGGGACTCGACCTCGACTTTTTAATGATTGATACTCACCCGGGTCTCAATGAAGAAACTCTACTCTCGATTACAGTCTCCGATACCCTCGTGCTGATTTTGCGCCCCGATCGCCAAGATTTTCAGGGGACTGCCGTCACCGTTGATGTCGCTCGCCAGTTAGATGTGCCGAAAATGGTTCTGGTGGCCAACAAGGTGCCTGCCGCCTTTAACAAAGACTCCCTGAAACAGCAAATTGAAACCACCTATGGCGTTCCTGTGGCGGGAGTGCTACCGGTCTGTGAAGAGATGTTTCAGTTAGGGAGCAGCGATATCTTTTGTTTGCGTTACCCTGATCATCCCTATAGCCTAGTCATTAGAAGTATAGTGCAGCATTTGCTGGATTGAGATAGCCTAGAAGTGACAGCAGACTGTTTCGGTGCCCTAGATGCCTTGAGGAACCGCCCTATGACCGATAGTGAAGACCGCAGCAGTGGTTCCAGCCAAGGAACAGGGCTGAATCCCGCAGATCTGTTGATGTTACCCGAGCGCCAACGCACCCTTTTGACCCTGATGATGCGGCGGCAAACGGCACTGACGCTATCGGAAATTGCTGAGCAGCTCAACCTAAGTTCAGAAGAGGTGGCCGCGGTCATGGCAGAATTATTGGGGTTGGGCTACGTGACTGCTGAGAATGACACCTACCACGTCAAGCTCGGTCGGCGCACCCCTCGCGTTCAACCCAAACGACAGTCGCCACGAGTGGCAGCGGTGTGGGACAAGTTGGGTTAGCCATTCCTTGCTAGGGGTAAACCCAGTTTCCTTGGTCGCCCTGTTCTTTCCCAAGGAGGTCAAGCTCAGGAGGTTCTGAGGGGGACAGGGGCTATGGTACGCTGGAGTACGCCAACTGTTTCGCAGGGGAGAAGAGTATCGCGTGCGCCCAAAGGTTCTTGCTGGCAATTGGAAAATGCATAAAACTCAACAGGAGGCGATCGCCTTCCTCGAAGAGTTCCTAGGTTATCTGACGGACACACCCGACGATCGCGAAATTGTTCTGTGTGCGCCGTTCACCTGTTTAAGCGTTCTTTCAAAAAGCCTGCACGGAACTCGCGTCAAACTGGGCGCCCAGAATGTGCACTGGGCAGAGCAGGGTGCCTTCACGGGTGAAATTTCAGCGCCGATGCTGGTGGAGTTGGGGGTACGCTACGTGATCGTGGGGCACAGTGAGCGGCGGCAGTACTTTGGCGAAACGGATGCCACGGTTAACCAACGCTTGCTGGCAGCCCAAAAACATGGCCTGACCCCCATTCTATGTGTGGGGGAAACAAAAGCCCAGCGGGATGCTGGGGAAACGGAAGCCCATATTTTCAATCAGTTGGCCTTGGACTTAGTAGATGTGGATCAAACCAACTTGGTGATTGCCTACGAACCCATTTGGGCGATCGGGACGGGAGAGACCTGTGCCGAGGCTGAAGCCAACCGTGTCATTGGCCTCATTCGCAGTAAACTCACCCATCCCGATGTGCCGATTCAGTACGGCGGCTCCGTCAACGCCAGTAACATCGCGGCCATTATGGCCCAACCCGAAATTGATGGCGTTTTAGTCGGTGGAGCCAGCCTCCAACCTGAGAGCTTTGGCCGCATTGCAAATTGTTAACTAATGAGGGGTTCGGGGAGCTATAAGTCCCGCACTGACTCTACGAGTACAGCGCTGGGATACATGGACTCCCCGCGTTTGTCGATTCCAAAACTAATTTGGTACACTAATTTTGGTTCACAGCCCACCGATTGAGAGTGAAAGTCAGGTACTACTGTACCGGGACCTCCAAAGTGTTGCTACGCAACGCTACGCGATCGGGAATTGTGCAGAGGGAGAAATTCTTCTGTTTTGGTTTGATAAGTACCCAGGGACTCTGGGGAAAGGAAACCGCCTGTCAAGTCGTTCTGCCGGGGGTCTGGTGACCTAGGTAAGTGGCGTGGGGCAGGAATACCCAATCGCGAGGTTGGGAAGTCCGCGCTGTACCCCCAAACCCCCGCACGCGGGGGCAAAGGGGCGGTCAGCGTCAGGAGGATGTCACTGGATCACTGTTTCCTTAACAACAAAGTTGAAGTTCTCGACAACTCCGAGCTGGGGCGGTAGGGGAAGGGGGTTATTCCAGCCCACAGGCTGTACCGTTACTAGAGGAGATGGATTTTTCAGGTTACCCCAGAGGTGCACCTTTTTCCCCAGAAACTCTTGGGGCACTTGTAGCTTGTAGGTGCAACTGGAGGCGTTTCCATTGCTAATTTGGGCAATCCCCGCTGCTTGTGGGAAGTTCATGGGCGGATATTCCGTCAGCCGTACAATTAACTGGTTACAACCGACAGAAGCTGGCTTACTAATTTTGCCCATGATGGTGGGGTTAACCCGAATATTGTTGGGGATGTTCATTTGGGCGCTAGGGGGTGGTGCGGGAACAGCGCTGCTAATTGTCGGTACCACAAGAGTTGCGAGGCAAGCAAGGAGTAAGCTATTTTTGTTGTGCATAGTTTTGACCTTAAGCGTGAGTGAAGGAGCGGTATCAACCCGTTTGACAGAGGCCTTTCGTGTTGATAGTCCCTATCTTAAAAAGGTCAAAAACATCACAGGGTAACGGCATCCAGACCTAGGTGATGATCTTCATCAGAAGGTTGCTGTGATTACTGTCCTAGATAGGCGGCCAACACAAGGGGATTGGTTTGAATGTCGTTCGGTGCCCCATCGGCAAGGTTTTTACCCTCGGCCAGCACCCAGATGTGCTCACACAAGGACATAATGACATCCATGTTGTGCTCAATAATGAGAAAGGTGACCCCGTCCTGTTGATTCCACTGCACAATATAGTCACAAATTTGATTGATGAGGGTGGGGTTCACGCCTGCCGCTGGCTCATCAAGGAGCACGAGCCGCGGTCGATGCATCATCACCCGTGCCATTTCCAAGAGTTTGCGCTGGCCACCCGAGAGCGCACCGGCGTAATCGTTGGCCTTAGCTGCCAAACCCACGGACTCTAAGAGCTGCCATGCCTGCTGCCGCAACTCCTGCTCTTCTTGGCGAATGCGCAAGGGCTTGAGCCAACTATTCCAGAACTGTTCACCCGTTTGTAAGGGTGCCGCTAAGAGCATATTCTCGAGCACTGACAGACGCGAGAGTACCCGTGGCACTTGAAACGTGCGCAGTAAGCCTTGCAGTGCTACTTGGTGTGGTTGTAAATGGCTAATGGGTTCACCATCAAAGATCACGCGGCCTTGATCAGGGGGGATAAAGTTACAGAGCAAGTTAAAGAGGGTAGTTTTACCCGCACCATTGGGGCCAATCAGTCCCGTAATGCTGTGGCGGCTAACGGTAAGGTCAACGTGATCAACGGCACGAATACCACCGAAGGATTTACACAGTCCCGTTGCCACAAGTAACTCGGCAGGAGGTGCCGCATTCACCCCACTGGATACGGCTGCAGGGGCTGGTTCATCGACCAAGGCTGAGTTCCTCCTTTTTGCCCAAAATACCTTGGGGTCGCCACATCATCAAGAGAATTAATACCACACCAATGAGCATCATCCGCAAGGCTTCAAGGCGACCGCCATCGAGGGGAATAAAGCGGGTCAAGGCGGTGTAAGCCCAAAAGAGGGTCGCGCCTAAGAGGGTGCCCATATTATTGCCCGCGCCCCCCAGCACCACAATTGTCCATGCTTGAAACGTGATCAAGGAAACAAAGCCATCAGGATTGACAAAGGTGAGCTGCCATGCATAGAACGAGCCAGCCACGGCGGCGATCGCCCCCCCCAACAGCAACGACTGCATTTTGTAGGCAAACACGTTTTTACCGAGGGCTTTGGCCACCTCTTCATCTTCGCGAATGGCTTTGAGCACCCGCCCCCACGGGGAATGGATCAGGCGCTCCAACTGCCACACTACCAACGCCAGCACCAGCACCAGCAGCCACAGCAGGCCAGCCCGATAGCTAAAGTCCCACAGACCTAAGGTTAAGGCTTGTACCACCAGACCCACCAAAGCAGCCCCTAGTGTGTTGATGGCTATTGGCAGCCATGAAGAGCCAGGCCGCCAGCGGTAACTCACCAGGGCGATCGCCCCACCAAGGGTGAGTAGGGTTGCCAACAATGGCACAAGCGGCAGCCCTTGCCCTAAGCTCAGCGGCTCCAACGTCAGCCACAAGCTGAGACTGCCGGCAACCAGTAGCCCAGCATACCCTAGCAGCAGCCAACGACCAAGGGAGTGCCCCTGACTGTACTGACGCTCAAGCCACCGCCACCACTGCCCTGCGGCTGCCACCACGACTCCCCCAAAAAGCGCAATCATCGCTAGCTTAGTGGGCAGATTCGGCGCAAACTGTGCCAAGGGTAACGGAAAGCCATAGACGCCGCGACCGCCGCGGGTAAGCCAATCTTCATTGAGGGCAATTAAGCGGACAATTTCTGCCATACCAATGGTGACAATGGCCAGATAGTCCTCCCGCAGGCGCAGGGTGGCAATCCCCATGACAAAGCCTAAGCCCATCGCCAGCACCACCCCTGCTAGCACCGCTAACAGCATTGGCACGCCAGCAATCCCCAGCAAAATCGTGGTGTAGGCGCCCAGCGCCAAGAATCCCACATGGCCAAAGTTAATCAGCCCTGTGTAACCCCACTGCAAATTTAAGCCCAAGCTAAACAGGGCAAACGTTGCTGTAAAAATGCCCAAGGAAATAAGATAGCCAACCATTTGTATCGAATTGTATCGGAGAAGATTTAGCAGCAGATTGATGCCAAGTTACCACAGGATGGTCAAACCTAGGGCAACAGTCTTAGGATGATCCCTGAGGACAGCCAAGAAGGGTCTCAGCCAGAGTGAAAACTCTGGTGGCACAATAAATCTATTGACGAGAATACTGCCGATGGATCAACTTCATCCGCCCCTCAGCCTCCACACATTGGTACAGCCGCACGAGGTGGCGATCGCCCCCAGTAGTTCCCTCATGGAAATCTTGGCGGCACTGCAGCGCAATCAGGGGGTGGGTGTAGTGGTGGAAGATCGCGGTCGCTTTTGTGGACTGATTACCCAGCGGGACGTGGTACGCGCCCTTGGAACAGTGCCTCAGCCGGACGAGATCAGTGCAGCGACCCTAATGCTGCCCCAATCCTATTGCCTGCAACTGGCGGATTTAGATGATCCGCTGCTGGTTCTGGGGCAGTTCCGGCGGTTGGGAGTGGATGCCCTACCCGTTATCAATCGTGAGGGTGGGGTGGAAGGACTCCTCACTCGCCAAGCCTTCCGCGATAGCTTACGCCCAATTGATCTGCTGCGCATTAAGCGCGTAGGGGAAGTGATGGTGGCGGGGGTGGTCACGGTTGCGGCCACCGCTTCCCTCCAAGAAGCAGCCACCCTGATGGCAGAGCGTGGCGTCAGTAGCCTTGTCATTCCCAACCCGGCCACTGGCGCCCCCCAAGGCATCATTACCGAAAAGGATATTGTTGAAGCGCTCTACCGCTGCGGGGGGAGGCTAGCAGGTAGTGTGGGCAACATCATGTCCCAGCCGGTCTTTACCGTGCAACCAGATCAGAGCCTTTGGCAGGTCAATGAGCTCCTGAAGCAACGGCAAGTCCGGCGGATGGTTGTTGTGGACAATCAAGGGACGATGGTAGGCATTGTTACCCAAACCAATATCCTCAGGGCGATTGACATTACCGAGGCGGAAGGGGTGATTCAAGTTCTCCAGCGGGAGCTGAACAAGGCCACTGCCGAACTGCGCTGGCAACTGTCGCAGCAGCAAGCCATTACGGTGGCCATTACTGAAAGTGAACAACGCTACAACACCCTGATTAGCCATTTGCCCGTTGCCCTGTACCGCCGTAGTGGCAGTAATCTCTGGCAATTTACCTATGTCAGTGATCAGATTTATCAACTGACGGGTTACTTTCCCCAAAATTTACCGCCGCTGCCGAGCTTGATTCCCCCGGAAGATTTGGCCTTAGCGGAGCGGGAAATTGAGCAGGCCATCAGTGAACAGCGCGCCTACAGTGTCACATACCGCCTGCTGCACCGCGATGGCTGCTTTCGCTGGCTCAATGATCGCGGCCAGTTGGATGTGGTCAGCAACACGCTCCATGGTGTGCTCTTGGATGTGTCGGAGCAACGCCGCACGGAAGAGCGCCTGAAAACGGCTCTTGAGCGCGAAGTGATTGTCAGCACCATTATTCAAGATATTCGCCAATCCATTAAACTAACGGAGATTCTCGAGCGAGCAGTGACCAGTATTCAGCAACTGCTGCTGAGCGATCGCGTTCTCATTTATCGCTTTTTAGCCGATGGCAGCGGTGTGGTTGAGGTGGAAGCCACCAGTTCAGCGCAGTACGCCATTTTGGGACAAGTGATCCATGATCCTTGTTTTCACAAAGGGGCAGCGCAGCGCTTCTTAGAAGGGCGAACCGTCACCATTAGCGATGTATTGCAGGCACAACTACCCGACTGCTACCGCGACCTCCTGACCAGCCTTCAGATTCGCGCCAACCTTGTGGTGCCCCTGCTGCAGGGTAGCAATCTGTGGGGGTTACTGCTTGCCCATCACTGTCAGGAGCCCCGTCTCTGGCAGCGAGAAGAGCTGTTTTTGCTGCAGCGGATCGCCGAGCCTTTGACTGTTGCCCTCCAGCAAGCAGAAATGTATCTGTCCTTGGAAAAGGCCAACGCCAACCTGCAACAGATGGTCTATCTGGATGGCCTGACGGATATTGGCAATCGCCGCTACTTTGATGAACTTTTTCCTAAGGAATGGCGACGCTGCCAGCGGGAGCAGCACCCCCTGAGTTTGATCCTGCTGGATATTGACTGCTTTAAGGCCTACAACGATTACTACGGCCATCTCAAGGGGGATGAAATTCTCAAGCAGGTGGCGCAGTTGCTCGAACGCCAACTCCACCGGGCAGGAGACTTAGCGGCACGCTATGGGGGTGAAGAATTTGCCCTGATTCTGCCCAATACGGATCAAGCAGGCGCCATTTGCGTTGTCGAAAACATTCAAAAAGGCCTAGGGGAGCTCAACATTCACCACGCTAAAAGTACGGTCAGTCCAACACTAACAGCCAGCTTTGGCATTGCCACAACGATTCCCACGCCTGAACAACCCCCAAAGGCACTTCTTGCTTTGGCAGATCAGTGCCTCTACGCAGCAAAAGCGGCTGGGCGCGATCGCTGGGTGGCCCAAGAACTAAACTAAGTGGATGCAGCTTGAACAGTAGTCGGCAAGTAAATTCGTAGCCACGCGCCACCGTACTCCGGATGGTTTGCCGCCTGCATATAGCCCCCATGACACTCAACAATTTGGCGGGCAATGGCCAGTCCGAGACCACTGCCACTACCAACAGGCATCAAGGAACTGGCGTCAGGCATCACCAGACGATGCCGGCGTGCTTGGGCACGGTAAAAGCGCTCAAAAACATGGGGCAGATCCTTGGCCGGAAACCCACTGCCCGTATCGATAATTTCTAAGCATAGGTAGCCGCTCTTCTCTGTGTTGGGCAGAAGCCGTGTGATCACCTGAGCACCACTGCCGCAGTACTTAATGCTGTTGTCGTACAGATTCACCAGCAACCGAAACAGTTGCGCTTCGTTGCCGTAGTAGGGAAAGCTGGGGACACCGGTGTAGATGTGCTCAATCTGTTTGCTTGCGGCCAAGGGAGCAAGGGACTGCCAAGCAGACTGAATCAGTTCCACCAGATCAAGGGAATCCCGCTCCAGTTCATTTTGAGTCGTGTGGCTGAGGCGGTTGAGTTCCAGTAGTTCTTGCACCAGCAAACTCAGGCGAATCACTTCCTCTAGCAGACGATCCACCCAATGCCGCAACGTTTCAGGAACGCGTGGCTGTAGAGTTTCGGCCACCAAGCGCAGGGAAGTCAAGGGGGTTTTCAGTTCGTGCGCCACATCCGTTGCCCAGCGATCGCGCTCATCCCGCAGTTGGGTGACCTCTTCCCGATCTTCGAGAAAAACGCCCACATGCCCTGCTGCAAGGGGAATCCCCCTTCCCCGCAAAGGCTTGCGCTTGGTTTGGCCAGTGGGGGTCAAAAATCCGTACTGCCATTCCTGCTCGGTAATGGTGTTTTGGCTGCGCACTTCCTCAATTAGAGAATCTAGCTCGTAGGAGCGCACCAACTCCAATAGCAGCCGCCCTCGAGAAAAATTCTGCAGCCCTAAAAGAGTACGCGCTTCTGCATTGCAGTTGACTAGGCAATTGTTGGCATCCACTTCCAGATAGGCTACCGGTGCCGCTTCCAAAATGTTGTTGTAGCATCGCTCAACTTGGCGTTGGCACTGCTGTTGGGCAGCAGCCTGCTGGGCTAGGGCCTTTTGCACCTGCTGCACAAGAGATGACCGGAGCGGATAAACATCGTATTGAGCCAAAAGGGTTGCAAGCTGCCGCTCAAGGTGAAGTCGCTGCCAGAACCAGCCCCCCATCCCCAGCAAGAGGCCGAAACCCAAAAAGGCAAGTTCCATTGACATGCGCTCAACCCGCCTATATTTAAAGTATCTGAGTAGCTATCTTCCATGATGTCAGCCCCCTTATTGCGCGTTGAAAACCTGAGTGTGGATTTTCACCAGTTCGGGCAGACGGTGCGCGCTGTTGATCAGGTGTCCTTTGCCCTTGGGCGGGGGCAGACCCTTGGCATTGTTGGCGAATCTGGATCAGGGAAGTCCGTTACCTGTATGGCGTTGTTGCAGTTACTCTTGCCCCCCGGACAGGTGAGCCACGGGCAGGCTTGGTTTCAACCTGATCCCGAAAGCCCAGCGGTGGATTTGCTCCAGTGCTCACCGCGCCAGATGCAAGCCATTCGCGGACGCCAGATCAGTATGGTGTTCCAAGAGCCGATGAGCTCGCTGAATCCGGTGTTTACGATTGGTTTTCAATTGGCGGAAGCCATTGATCCGCAGCAGTGCCTCCCTCGCTCACAGGTACAGCAACGAGCGATCGCCCTCCTGCAACAGGTGCAGTTGCTCAAACCAGAAGACCCGCCCGAATGGCACCGGCGCTTCCTCCATCGCTATCCGCACCAACTGTCGGGGGGGCAAATTCAGCGGGTCATGATTGCTATGGCGATGGCGGCAAACCCCACTTTGCTGATTGCCGATGAACCCACCACCGCCTTGGATGTCACGGTACAAGCGGCCATTTTGCAACTGTTACGCCAGTTACAACAGCAGTATCACCTCTCCCTCATTTTTGTTACCCACGATCTCAACCTTGTGGCGGATTTGGCGGATCAGGTGGTGGTGATGTACCGCGGCCAAATTGTTGAAGCAGGAGCCGTGGCCGAGGTGTTTCGCGCTCCTCGCCATCCCTACACCCAAGGTCTGTTGGCCTGCCGCCCTCGCCTTGACCAGCGCCTCGTGCGCTTGCCCACCGTGGCCGACTTTATGGCGGATTCTCCACCCTCTTTGGAAATGATCTCCTCTGCTGACCAACAGGATCGCCTTGCCCAACTGGCAGCGCAGCCCCCCTTGGTGCGGGTGGAACACCTCTGGGTAGAGTACCGCGGCAAACAGCAGGCGGTGAAGGCGGTACGGGATGTGTCTTTTACGATTCAGCGGGGTGAAACCTTGGGGCTAGTGGGGGAGTCGGGCTGTGGCAAAACCACGTTGGCACGCGCCCTGCTGCGTCTGGTACCCACGAGTCAGGGCCGGATTTGGTTTGGCGATCGCGACATTACCCATCTGCCACCGCGGCAACTGCGCCCGCTGCGGCAGCACATGCAACTGATTTTCCAAGACCCCTTTAGTTCCCTCAATCCCCGCATGACGATTGGTGCGTTGGTGGCGGAACCCTTGCTCCTGCATCGGCGGCACCTGTCGAAACGCCAGCGGCAGGCACGGGTGGCTGACCTCCTCGAGCGAGTGGGCATTGATCCATCCGCCCAAGATCGCTATCCCCACGAATTTTCTGGCGGTCAGCGGCAGCGCATTTGTATTGCTCGTGCCTTAGCACTGAACCCAGAATTTATTGTCTGTGATGAGGCGGTCTCCGCGTTGGATGTCTCGGTGCAAGCCCAAGTGCTCAACCTGCTTAAGGAACTGCAACAGGAGTTGGGGTTGACGTACCTGTTCATTTCCCACGATTTAAGTGTGGTCAAATTTATGAGCGATCGCCTCATGGTTATGTACAATGGCGAAATTGTGGAAATGGGGGAAGCCGAAGCGGTCTATGCCCAACCCCAGCACGACTATACGCGCACCCTCATTGCCGCCATTCCCCGTGGTCTTTCCGTTGAGGCAGCCTAAGTGTCGGAGTCCCTTGATTTGCACAGCGTTTTAGCCACCCTGCGCCCCCTCCTATGGCAGGCGCTGGAGCAACTGCGCCAGTTTTACCGCCAAGTGGAGGATTTAGCCGTTGCCCACAAGGGCAGTGATCCGGTCACAATCGCTGACGAAACAATTGATCGGTTTTTGCGGCAGGCGCTACAGCAGCACTTTCCAGAGACGACGTTTGGCTACCTGACGGAGGAAACCTACCGCCCCGGCGAACCCCTGCCCCAACCCTACCAGTGGATCATTGATCCCCTTGATGGCACCTACGATTTCCTCAAGCAAACGGGGGAGTACGCCATCCATGTGGCCTTGGTGCACCAGCAGCGTCCCTGCCTGGCGGCGGTGGTGTGGCCGGAACAGGAGGTGCTCTTTACGGCTATTGCCGGTGCCGGAACCTATCGGGAAACCCGCCATGGCTGTACCCGCCTAAGGGTAGCCGCCCCTACGGCTCCTTTGCGGGCGGTGATGAGCCGCAGTCATGGGGGCGAGAGGTTACAAACGTTCTTGCAAACCCTAGGGGAGGTGGTATTGATTCCCATGGGCAGTATGGGCTGTAAAACCGCCAGTATTTGCCAAGGGGAGGCGGATCTCTACGTGAGCCTAGCGGGTCGCAGTGCCCCCAAGGATTGGGATTTGGCGGCTCCGGATTTAATCATGCAGGAGGCGGGAGGCTCCTTTACCTACGCCAATGGGGAGCTCCCCCGCTACAATCGTGCCGATGTGCAGCACTGGCAACCGTTGGTGGTGTGCCATCCCAGCCTGCGCCAGACCGTGGGCGATCGCCTGCAAACCTTTTTAGCGGCTCAGCCATGATTGATCCCGAATCTCTCCTCAGCGTGAGTGAGTGCCAAGCCATTGATCAACTGCTCCTACCAGCAGCAGATCGCTTTGCCATTCGCGTGGCGGTTTATACGCTGCGCTACCTCAAGGCAGCCCTGCCCGATCGCCCCCTCGAGGATCTCAGCGACGGGCAAATTTACGAGGTGGTGGCGCAAGACCCACGGCTGCAAGCCGAGGAAGAACGACAGGCGGGCTTCATGACGTGGTACGGCCAAATTCTCATTAGTGCCCTCAAACAACTGCGGCTGATCGCTGCCAGCAAAGGGATTCCAGTTGCAGATTTAACGATTGCTGACATTAGCCACTGGTTTCAGCAGCAGTGTCAGCAGCGGCTGCAATCTCACCCGCCGTCACCTTAAGAACTTGGGCATGGGCACGCCAAGGGGCAGCAAAGGGCGCTAAGTGGGTGGTGGTGATTAAGGTTTGGGCGCGATCGCCCATGACCTCGAGCAAAATCTGCTGCCGCTGCAGATCCAGCTCCGCAAGGACATCATCGAGTAACAGCAGGGGGGGGGCCCCCACGACGCTTTCCACGAGGGCTAACTCCGCCAGCTTCAGCGCTAAGACCAAGGTACGCTGCTGACCTTGGGAGGCGTACTGCCGCGCATTTTGGTCATTGAGCAGCAGATTCACATCATCGCGGTGCGGGCCCACCAAGCTGGTTTTGTGGATCAACTCGAGGGAGCGCCGCTCGGCTATCTTTTGCAGAAACATGGCTAGGATGGCCTCGGGGCTAGTGTCTGAGATCGGCACATGGCTGTTATAGCTGAGGGTGAGGCGTTCGCGATCGCCACTCAAGACTTGGTGCCAATGGTGGGCTAAGGGCGCTAGGCGCTCGATCAGCCGCTGCCGCCGCATCATGATCCGCGTGCCCGTGACCGCTAACTGCTGGTTCCACGCCTGCCAGAGGGGTTCTTCCACTGCCGCTGTCTGCTTGAGGAGGGCATTGCGATGGCGCAGAATTTTTTGATAACTTTGGCTAAGTTCGCTGTAAACTGGCTCCAGTTGCACCAGAATGCGATCCAGCCATGCCCGTCGTACCGCTGGTGTGCCCCGCACCAGCTCCAGATCCAAGCAGGAAAACTCCACCACATTGAGCTGCCCCAAAAAATCCAGCGATCGCCGCACACTACAGCCATTCACCCGCAGGTTTCGTCCCCCCATTTGCCGCAGCCGCGCACTCAATTCGTGGGCAACCCCTTGCCGCTCCACCTCAGCGGTAATCTGCGCCGTCGTCTGCCCCTGCTGAATGAGATCGCGATCGCGATGGGTACGGTGGGACTGCAACGTGGCTAGCCATTCCACTGCCTCGAGCAAATTTGACTTACCTTGGGCGTTGTCCCCCACCAAAATGGTTTTGGGGGCGGTAAAGACTACCGTTTGCTCGCTGTAATTGCGAAAGTGGCGCAAGCTTAAGCGGCGTAGATACACTTACCAGCCCCAGGAACCCGGCACCCCCTTAAACGGCCCGACAATATCGGGGGTAATCCAACCGCCGTAGAAATTCCCCGGCTGGGGTGTAACGATCACGCCATCTACCGTGCACGCATCCATCGGCGCTGCATAAAAGGCAACAGAGTTGCGGATGGCCGCAAAGGCAGGGGTGGGGTTAGGGTAGTACCAAGCGGCGTTTTCCACTTGGCGATCGCCCACCCGCACATGATAGTAAGCACCCTGACCTTTCCATTCACAAAACGTCTGCTGTGCTGAGGGAATTAGATACTGCTGCTGCACATCCTCTGGGGGAAAATAATAGACCGGTGGGTGACTCGTTTCCAGCACCCGTTGGCCGCGGTGGGTTTCGGCAATGACCACGCCATTAAAGACCACCCGCAAGTGTTTGGCCGTGGGTTCAAGGCGGGGCGGGCGGGGGTAGTCCCAGACAGATTCTTGACCAGGTTGGGGGGGAATACGTTGCATAGCAGACCTAGTGTTGGGAACTGGTTTGTCGCTCCACAAGCCCCTGCTCAATGGCGAGGCGCACTAACTCAGCGCGATTGTGAACAGAGGTTTTTTGAAACAGACTACTGACGTGCTTTTCAATCGTGCGGGCACTCAAGTGGAGGCGATCGCCAATTTGGGCATTCGAGAGACCCGCCACCAACAATTCCAATACCTCCTGTTCGCGGGAGGTCAAATCTAGGTGCCGTCCGGCGGGGGAATAGGGCACGTGGTGTTGCCGCTCGATCTGCATTTGTACCAACTGGGAGCGATCCAGCAAATTACGGACAACAGCGGCTAATTCGTTCAGGTCAAAGGGTTTTGCTAAATAGACATCACCGCCCGTGCGGTAGGCACGAATGCGCTCTTCCACCTCCGTGCGCGCCGTCAGGTAAATTACCGGTAGCAGGCGCAAGGAGGGGTGCTGCCGCACCTGCCGCACCAGTTCGTAGCCATTCATCTTGGGCATGGCAATATCGCTAATGAGCAAATGGGGTTGGTAGCGGTGGATCATCTCAAGGGCTTGGGCACCATCCGCTGCCGTTAAGCAACAGTACCCCAACGACTCTAAAAAGCGACTCACCGAGAGGCGAATGCCCGGATCATCATCGGCAATCAGGAGAGTGAGGGACATAGGGGCTACATCTCAACTGAACCACAGTACTTCTCGATACAGCGGATAAATAACTCTACCCCAATACTCAGCACCGTTTCATCAAAATCAAAGCGGGGATGATGGTGGGGAAAATCTAACCCCAGTGTGCCATTGGCGGAACCTAAAAAGAAATAACAGCCGGGCACCGCTTGCAGAAAAAACGACATATCCTCCGCCGCCATGGTTTGGCAGTGGGGAGTGACCCCCGCCGGCACCTCCATCACCGACTCCGCCACCGAGCGCACCAAGTCCGCCATCTTAGGATCATTCACGGTGGGTGGGTACATGCGTTGGTACTCAAACCGATAGTCGGCGCCATGGCTTTGGCAGATGCCAGCAATGACCTGCTCAATCCGCTGCGGTAGCCATTCTCCCAACTCCGGCTTAAAGTAGCGCACCGTGCCCCGAAACGTGGCAGTGTCGGCAATCACATTTTTGGCTGTGCCCGCATGGACGGCTCCTACGGAAATTACCGCCGTTTCCAAGGGATCCACATTGCGGGACACAATTGTGTGCAGCGCTGTAATCACCTGAGCTACCACGAGCACGGTATCCACCGTAAATTGGGGCAATGCCGCATGCCCCCCCTTGCCATGAATGGTGCATTCAAAAAATTCCGCTGCTGCCATCAAGGGGCCACTGCGCACCCCCACGGTACCAACGGGCAAAAAATTCCACAGATGCAGGCCAATGATGGCATCTACTTTGGGAGCATCGAGAACGCCCGCCTCAATCATGGGCTTGGCACCGCCGGGACCTTCTTCGGCGGGCTGAAAGATCATTTTCACCGTGCCAGCAAAATTGCGGTGAGTGGCGAGGTATTTGGCCGTGCCGAGGGCGATCGCCGTGTGACCATCATGACCGCAGGCGTGCATTTTACCCGGATGGAGGGAGCGATAGGGAGTTTCGTTCTCCTCCTGCACCGGCAGCGCATCCATATCAGCGCGAATGGCCAGCACCGGTCCCGGCCGTAGTCCGGGAATCACCGCCACAATCCCCGTTTCAGCAATGCCACAGCGGTGTTGAATGCCCCATTCTTGTAGCTTGCTGTGGATAAAGTCTGCCGTGAGATGCTCTTGGAACCCCAGCTCAGGGCGCTGGTGCAGATGCCGCCGCCACGCCACTAACTCGGGTTGTAGCGCCGCCACATCTGGTCGCAGGTGGCAGGTGAGCTGAGGAAGGTGAAAGGCCATGGCGACAAAAATTTAGGATCTGTTAAGCATTCCTCTCTAGGATAAACGATGGGCTTGAGGGCGGCTAGGTTGGCGATCGCCCCCAGTCCTGCCCTACATCAGTTTGCAACAAGCAGCGGAAACCACAACAGCCACTACTCGATGCTACTCTTGCTGGCTCAGAGGCCACCAATGCCGTTGGGAAATTTTACGTCAAGACCCCCTGACCTTGGAAACATTTGTTATTATGACCAGTAGTTCCCTAGAGCAAAAATAAGATTGGTTCAGTATTACACACTACAAATTCCGTAATTCTGAATGCACGACTAGGGTCTCTTCAGCCAAACGAGGATGTTATGGTTCAATCCCTTCAATACTCCATCGAGCTAGTTCAAGACGAAGCCCGTCAACTGGTGGCCAAGGGAGTGGTCAGTCGGCAGCAGCCCATCTACACCCTCTGCCAGTACGTGCCGGTTCGGGAGTGGCCCCTCATTGAGGCAGAGTTAGAGCGCTGCGACTTTATGCTGCGGGATCGGATTGGGGATCTCATTGGCCGTGAGTGCTGGGATAACGACTAACCCCCCCTAAGCCCTACCTTGGCTTAAGGGGCAGGGGGTTGCTGCTCTTGCTGTAGGTCTTGGCGGATAGCGGCAAGGGTTTCAATGAGTCCCCGGATATCCGACGCCAGAGCCTTTACCTCACTGGCAGGGGGGGAAGTTGCTGATTGGGATTGCTGCTTAGCCATAAAGGCTTCAATCAAGTTGCGAGCCTCAGCTTCGGTCAGCCGTCCTTTTTGGGCCCAAAGCTCGGTCAGTTGGCCAATATCTAAGCGGAGTTGGGCAAGATTTTCTTGACGCTTTGTTTCATCCTGCAGGGACTCAACAGCACTGGCAACCGCACCAATGCCAGCGTAATAGGCTTGCTGAAGCAGCTCTAGGGGGTTACGGTTCATAGTTTTAATCTGCCCAACAAAGGTACAACGGTCTCCTTTGCCACTCTAAAGGAAGTTTGCGCTAGGAATCAAGGCGTAGGGTAACGGCTGCGGTAGAGCTGGACAATTTTGTTCACCACTTCCTCAATGCTGAGGTTATCCGTGCACACTTCAATGGCATCGGCGGCTTTACGAAAAGGAGCGTAGGCGCGCTGTTGATCCGCAGTGTCGCGGTCAATAATTTGCTGGAGCAAGTCATCGTAGCTGAGGTCCGGTTGCCCTTGGGCTTGCAGTTCCTGCCAACGGCGTTTGGCGCGCTCCTCGGAGGAAGCGGTTAAGAAAATTTTCAGCCCGGCCTCTGGGAAGACATGGGTGCCAATATCCCGCCCCTCGGCAGCTACCCCTCCTGCCGCCCCCATGGCTCGCTGCTGCTGCACCATGAGCCGTCGCACCCCCGGCAGCGCCGCCACTTGCGAGACGTGCTGGGTGACTTCTAGGGAGCGAATGGCCGCTGTCACCTCCTGATTGTTCACCCACACTTGGGAAGGCTGATGGGGATCAGCGGTTTCAAGACGGATCCGACACTGGGCGATCGCTTCCACAACGGCCAATTCATCGTTCAGGTCAATTTGGTTGTGCAAACACCACCATGTGGCTGCCCGATACATGGCACCCGTATCTAAGTAACGCAAGCCGAGGGCGTGAGCCGCTTGGCGAGTGACGGTGGATTTGCCAGCGCCGGCAGGGCCATCAATGGCCAGAATGCCGGGGCGGCGATCTAATAGGCAATTGTCAATGAGGCGCGTGCTGCCCACCCAAGCAGCGATCGCCAACAGGCCGACACTGTCCACCCGCTCTAAGGGGGTCAGGGTTTCAGGGTGCACTAGTTCGGCGTAGTCTAAGCGCAGATCGGGGAATTGCTGCAGATGAGCGTGCACTTTTGCTAGGAGCGTCTCAGCTGCGACAGTACCTTGGCGAAACGCTTCGGTGGCAATGTTCAAGGCTTGACTGAGGGCGCGAGCGGTCACCCGTTCAGCAGCGCTCAGGTATTGATTGCGAGAACTCAGCGCCAGACCATCGGCTTCCCGCACAATCGGGCAGGCAATGATGTCCACCTCAAGGTTTAAGTCCGCCACACAGCGGCGAATAATGGCCAATTGCTGGGCATCCTTTTGGCCAAAGTAAGCCCGCTGGGGTTGGACAATTTGCAACAGTTTCAGGACTACGGTGGCAACCCCGCGAAAATGCCCCGGACGAGAACGACCACACAGTCCAGCCGTCAGAGTCCCGGGGGGCTCAACCGTGGTGAGATCCATCATTCCATAGGGGTAAAGCTCCTCAACGGGAGGGGCAAACACCAGATCCACGCCCCAGGCGCGGCAAGCCTCTAGGTCTGCTGCTAAAGAGCGCGGATAGCGGTGGAAATCTTCGTTGGGGCCAAACTGGAGAGGATTAACAAAAATACTCACCACCACGACATCGCACTCTTGGCGAGCCCGCTCAATCAATGACTGATGCCCCCGATGCAGGGCTCCCATCGTCGGCACTAGGCCAAGGGTGGCATGGGACGGCAGGCTTTTCAGTGCCGTTTGTAACCCAATAATGGTGCGCAGGTGGTGAAACGTGCCCATAGGTGAATGCTGGCGATCGCCAAAACATTCTCCATCCTAGAACAGATTGGCGATCCTTCTGAAGAGGCGAAAGGGAACTGCGCTGCTGGTCGGTTAAACGGATACCCCCCTTGCCCTTTGACTTTAACCCGAATCGTCCCCTTCTCCAATGTGCGCACGTAGGGAACATGGGTGTGACCACAAAAGAGAACCGCCGTACCACTGGCAAGAACCCGTTCAGCCGCTGCAAAACCATCCATCGTCGGTAGTAAGTATTCGTGCTGACTATTGGGACTGCCATACACAAAGCACAAGTTATCTTCCCGTATTGCAAGGGGCAGTTGGGCTAAGTATTCCTTCACCTCGGGGTGTAAGACCCGTTGTGTCCACTCATGCGCCAGTCGCCCCCGCTTCTCAGCCAGTTGGGAAGGATAGCTACACTCGCAGGCATTGAGACCAAAAACCACGTCCTCATCCCAACATCCTTGGCAGGTAGGGATGTCAAGGGAGCGAATCATGGCAAGCCACTGATGGCAAAATCACGAGAACAATTATCATTCTAACAGTCTAATTGGCTAGAAACTATTGGTGATCTCCTGTCCAAGAAGGCAAACTTTCTATAGCCAAGGGCGGAGTTGGCCTATGGAATTTTTGCAGTTGTCGGATTTCCCTGCAAGTTAGAAATTGCTCCTAGGGGCATGGGGGCATAGAAGCCGTAGCCTTGGCCATAGCGACATCCCAGAGCCTGCAATTTTTCCACTTGGGCGGAGGTCTCTACTCCTTCGGCGACCACTCCCAAGTTCAAGCTTTTGCCCAAGGCAACAACGGCACCAATGATTTCGGCAGCAGCGGGGTTGCGCCCAAGGTTCGCCACAAAAGAGCGGTCAATTTTTAGGGCATGGATGGGCAATTGGTGCAGCCGACTCAGGGAAGAATAACCGGTGCCGAAGTCGTCAATGTTGAGGGCGACCCCCAACTGCTGCAATTGTTCAGCCACTGTTAGAGTCGCCTCGAGATTGCGGATCATGGTGGTCTCGGTAATTTCTAAGTGCAGGTGCTCTGGTGGCAGGTTTGCTGTTGTCAGGGCACGGGTAATATCCTGAACAAATTGTGGATCCACCAGTTGCTGGGGCGAGATGTTGATCCCTAGGCTCAGATGCTGCCGTTGGGGCTGCTGCTGTCGCCACTGGCTAAATTCCGTGATGGCGCGCTCGATGACTTGGCGACCGAGGCTAACAACGAGACCCGCTTGCTCGGCTAAGGTAATAAACTCGGCAGCGGGAATTTCTCCTTTTTCCGGATCAAACCATCGACACAAAGCTTCGAGACCAACGATGGCACCGGTCTGAAGTTCCACAATGGGCTGGAAATAGACTTGCAGCTCACTCTTGGCGATCGCCTGCTGGAGTTGGCTCTCTAGGGTAAAGCGGCTTTGCGCCTCAGTGTGCATCTCAGGGGTAAAGACTTGGTAACGCCCGAGACCTTGTTTTTTCGCTTGGTACATGGCGATATCGGCATCCCGCAACAGCATCGCCGCTGAGGCAGCGGGGCGATCGCTAAAGGCTACGCCAATACTGGCACTGAGGCTGAGGACATGGCCATCAATCACGAGGGGTTCTTGAATCACGCGCTCGAGATCCAAGACTCGCTGCTGCACTTGGGTGTTCATTTGGCTAGGGTCAAGGTCTTCGCAGAGCACCACAAACTCATCCCCACTCAGGTGGGCGAGGGTGTCGCTCTCCGGTACAACCGTTTGCATGCGCTGGGCAAGGGTGATCAGCACCTGATCGCCAGCGTGGTGGCCGAGGCTATCGTTGACGCGCTTGAAGCGATCCACGTCAATGAAAATCACCGCAAAGGGGCGATCGCGGTGGCGTTGGTACTGGCGCCAGCAGTGCAAGAGGCGATCGTTGAGTAAGGTGCGGTTGGGTAAGCCCGTGAGGCCATCGTGGAGGGCATCGTGAATCAGTCGCTCCTCCATCATCTTACGGCGGGTAATATCGCGGCCAACGCACTGGTATTCTAGGCAGCGACCCAAGTGATCAAAAAAGGCACGGGTCGTCCACTCAAACCATTCCACCCGACCATCTTCGTGGTTGACCGCACACTCAAGGGTACTGATGGGTTGCTCGGGCGTGAGAGCCGCTAGGTGCTGCTGAAACCGCTGCTGACTGACGGAATCAAAGGGATGGTGCAGGGGCTCCCCCAGATCGCAACTGATGCCGAATTGCGCAAGATAGCGGAAAAAGGCGGGATTCCCAAAGGTTAGCAGGCCATCCGGGGTGCAGCGATAGAGCAGTTCGGTTTGGGCGTCGAGCACACGGCGATAGCGTTCCTTTTCTTGGTGGAGACGGCTCACCAGTTCGGCGCGATTGATGCCAAACCCTAGCTGTTCTCCCAACTGTCGCAGCAGTTGGACTTCGTCTGGCTGCCACGGGCGTGCCTCGGAGCAATGGTGGCACAGCAGCAAACCCCAAAGGCGATTCTCTTCAATGATGGGCACCACCAAGTTGGCGCGTACCCCGAGGGTCTGCAAAAAATTGCGGTGGCAGAGGGTGAGTTCAGCACGATCAATGTCGGCGATCGCCAACACCCGCCCCTCCAAATAGGCTTGGGCATGACTCTTCTGAAAACAGGCACCCTCAAAGACACGGTTGAGCAGGGAAAATGCTGGCTCGGCCACCGACTCCGCCACCACCATGCCACTCCCGTCCGGCTGGAACTGAAAGATGAGGGTACGATCCACTTGCAGTAACTGGCGAATTTCTTCAAGAGCCGTTTGCAGCACCGTCTCAAGATCAAGGGATTGGCGAATTTTCAGCGTCAGGCGGTGCAATAGATCGGCTTGGGTTTGCCGCCGTTGCAAAGAGGTGCTAGAGGCCACCTGCACCGTAATATCTTGGAAAAAGACCGCTAACCCGCGTCCAGTAGGAAACACCCGCACGGCATACCACTGATTCAAGGCCGTGTAGAAGGCTTCAAACTCCACCGGTTGTTGCTCCCGGAGGGCGCGGCGATAGTGAACCTCAAACAGAGAATCTTGAAATTCCGGAAACAGCTTCCAAAGGGATTGGCCTAAAATCTCGCTAGCAGATTTCCCCAGCAAACGGCAGAGGTGACCGTTGACATAGGTGACGTTGAACTCCGGATCTACTTCAAAAAAGTGATCCGACATACTTTCGAGAATATCGGTCACTTGGTTGTAGGCGGCGGCGAGGCGATCGTTAAACTGCCGCTGCTCGGTCACATCGCGGGCGGCGGCATAGATGCGGTCTTGAGCCATCACCCCCTGCCATTCGTACCAGCGATAGTCGCCACTGGCAGTGCGCAAGCGAATCGTGTGCTGGGTAATTTGCTCACCCTGACGGAGTTGTTGGCAAACCGCGCAGTGTCGGGGTCGATCCTCAGGGTGCAAAAAGTCCTCAAAATTTGCCCCCAGCAGGGTATTCAGGCCGTAGCCTAAGTGGGTGTGCCAGTGTTGGTTGACTCGCCGCAGCCGCCCCTCCGCATCGGCAATCATAAAGAGCTCCAGCGAGGCACTAAAAAAATACTCCAGTTCTGCCGTTTTACGCTCCAGTTCCGCCCGCATGCGGACGCGCTCGCTAATGTCTCGCTGCACAGCAAAGTGGCCAATAATTTCTTGGCGATCGTTATACAAGCAGACGTAATTGCCTTCAATCCAAAACGAGGAACCATCGCGACGAAAAAGCTCCAGTTCCGCGTGGAAGTTCCCCAAGTCAAACAGCGCCCGCCATAGCCGTTTGGCCAGCTCCAAATCATGGCCAAAACAGTCGCGGGGGGTCAGGCCAATGAGGTCACCTGCCGGACAGCGGTGTTGCTTGGCAAGGGCAGTATTTACTTTAGTAATGCGTTGGTGGTCAAGGACGTACTCAAGCGTCGCCTCCTTATCCACGCTGTCATCCCAGCGCACGGGCCGATCCAACATCATGAAAAAGCAGGCTTCAAGGGACTGCTGGAAAAACGCTTCCAAGAGTTCTTTATTAGCTTGCAGTTGCAGTTCCAGTTGCTTGCGCTGACTGACATCGCGAGAAGTGGTCACCAGAAAGAGGGGCGTTCCCGATTCATCGCAAATTGGATGGGTGAGGGTTTCCAACCAGATGTAGGAACCATTTTTTTTGCGCATGCGATAGGTTTCAACTAAGTCGGTTGTCCCTTGTAGCGCCAAGGCATGAACGCCACTGCGAATGCGCTCGGCATCATCGGGGTGAAATAAGATATAGGGGCTTTTGCCCACCAGTTCATCAGGACGGTAGCCCAGAAGGCGCTCGCTGGAAGGGGTCACATACAGGTAGTTTCCATCCGGTTCGTGAAGACAAATCAGATCATCGGTGTAGTTGACCAGTAGCTCTGTAAAATGCTCAAATTCAGCGATGATCATGATTCAGGTTCCGCGATCGCCTACCTCAATAATAAAGGTGCTAAGTATTGTCCCGTGTAGGACTGGGGAACGGTGGCCACCGCTTCGGGGGTTCCCACGGCCACCACTTCACCGCCGCGATCGCCCCCCTCAGGCCCCAAATCGATGATCCAATCGGCACAGCGAATCACATCTAGGTTGTGCTCAATGATCAAAACGGAGTTCCCTTTGTCCACCAGTCGCTGCAGCACCTCCAACAGCTTGTGGACATCGTAAAACGACAACCCCGTCGTCGGTTCATCAATTAAGTAAAGGGTTTTGCCTGTAGCCCGCCGCGACAGTTCCGCCGCCAGCTTTACCCGTTGGGCTTCCCCCCCCGAGAGGGTAGGTGCCGTTTGCCCCAACTTCAAGTACCCTAAGCCCACATCCACAAGGGTTTGTAGTTTGCTCACTGCCTTGGGAATAGCCTCAAAAAAAGCCAGCGCCGTCTCCGCGGTCATATCCAGCACATCAGCAATGGAGCAGCCTTTGTACTTTACTTGTAGCGTGTCGCGGTTGTAGCGCTTGCCTTTGCACACCTCACACTGGACGTAAACATCGGGCAAAAAATTCATTTCAATGACATTGACCCCTTGGCCGCCACAGGCTTCACAACGCCCGCCCTTAACGTTGAAGGAAAACTGCCCCGGCTTGTAACCCCGTGCCTTGGCCTCAACGGTTTGACTAAAAACTTCCCGGATGACATCGAAAACCCCAATGTAGGTGGCAGGGTTCGAGCGGGGCGTGCGCCCAATGGGAGATTGATCAATGACAATGACTTTATCGATGCAGTTTAGACCCTGAATACTTTCAACACCTGTCGGCATGGGCACGGTGTGACCCAAGTGATGTTGCAGCGCTGGGTAAAGCACCTCGTGCATCAGGGTTGATTTGCCAGATCCAGAAACACCCGTTAAGCACACCAACTTGCCCAGGGGAATTTCCACAGTAATGTGTTTGAGGTTATTACGGCTGACGTTTTTGAGAATCAGGGATTGGCCATTGCCTGCTCGCCGCTGGGGCGGCGTTTCAATTCGTTTGCGCCCCGACAGATAAGCCCCCGTTAAGGAATCGGGATGGGCAAGGATGGTTTCGATGCTCCCTTGGGCAACCACTTGGCCACCATGAACCCCCGCGCCCGGCCCAATATCCACAATATGATCCGCTGCCCGCATCGTCTCTTCGTCGTGCTCCACCACGATTAGGGTGTTCCCCAAGTCCCGCAGCCGTAGCAGTGTGCGCAGCAACCGCTCGTTGTCCCGCTGGTGCAGCCCAATGCTAGGTTCATCCAGAACGTAAAGCACCCCTGTGAGGCCAGAGCCAATTTGGGTGGCCAACCGAATCCGCTGGGCTTCCCCCCCCGAAAGGGTTGTGGCACTGCGATCCAACGTGAGGTAATCTAAACCCACGTCCATCAAAAACTGTAGGCGAGCCGTAATTTCCCGCAGCGCAAGGTCGGCTATCTGCTGTTGGCGGGGCGTTAGTTGCAAAGATTGCAGCCGTTGCCAACACTCACGGATGGAAACCCCTGTGAGCTCTGGCAGGCGGTATTGTCCCAGCCGCACGGCTAGAGCTGCCGGTTTGAGCCGTTGCCCACCGCAGGCCGGGCACATCTGATCCACTAAGTATTGCTCTAACTTTTGCCTGTAAGCTTCCGAGGTGGTTTCGCGGTAGTGGCGCTCTAGGATGGGAATCACTCCCTGAAACTGGCGGTAGGATTCACGAGTGCGGTAGCGGGAGTCGGCAGGCACAAGGATAGGCACATCAGTGCCGTAGAGGATGATCTCGCGCTGCAACTGGGTGAGTTTGTGCCAAGGGGTATTAATGTCAAAGCCAAAGGCATCCGCAATGCCGCACAGAAGGGCAAAGTAGTAGTTGTGTTCTTTATCGGCCCAAGGGGCGATCGCCGCGTACAGAGGCAGATCAGGGTTGGGCACAATCAATTCTGGGCTAAATTTACGCAAGTAACCCAACCCGTGACATTCTGGACAGGCACCATAGGGAGAGTTAAACGAAAACAGACGCGGCGACAACTCATCCATGACCGCCCCATGCTCCGGGCAGGCAAAATTCTCTGAAAATAGCAAGGTAGTTGCTTCACGGCGCTCACTCCCTTGGGGGACAACACTCACCATGGCAGTGCCGTTGGCGTGCTGCAGGGCAATCCGCAAAGCATCGGCCAGACGCTCCTCAATTCCGGGTTTGAGCACCAGTCGATCCACAACAATCTCAATCGTGTGGCTGTGGTTTTTGTCTAGCTCAATGGCATCGCTGAGCTCCCGTACTTCACCGTTGATGCGCACCCGCACAAACCCCTCGCTGGCCAAGCTGGAGAGCAGCTTTTTGTGGGTGCCTTTTTTGCCTTTGACAATGGGGGCAAGCACCTGAAAGCGGGTTTGCGGTGGCAACTGCATCACCTGATCCACCATTTCATCCACCGTTTGCGGGCGAATGGGGCGATCGCACTCCGGACAGTGGGGCTCCCCCGCACGGCCATAGAGCAGCCGCAAGTAGTCGTAAATTTCCGTAACCGTGCCCACGGTTGAACGGGGATTGTGGGACGTGGACTTTTGATCAATGGAAATCGCCGGACTCAACCCTTCAATGGCATCGACATCGGGTTTGTCCAGTTGCCCGAGGAACTGGCGGGCATAGGCACTCAAGGACTCAACGTAGCGGCGCTGCCCCTCGGCAAAAATCGTATCAAAGGCTAAGGAGGACTTGCCCGAGCCGGAAACACCAGTAATGACAATTAGACGATCGCGGGGCAGATCAAGATCAATGTTTTTTAGGTTGTGCTGCCGGGCACCACGAATCCGAATGTGACTGGTGGCGGCTGCCTCCCCCATATCTGACCTCGAAAATTAAAAAAACGTTACATTGGCGCTATTATAGCAACCCGACTTCCGCCCAGAGCTAGCAACATACTTTTACTATTTGTAAATGAAATTTTGGACGTTTACCAAAACTTAAAATTTTTCGCCAATCTGGCATTATTCTGTATAGAACTGCTCTTCACAGTTAGATGAATAAAGAGTAGGGCTCTAAGGGCTTAGCTACTGCTGCCGCAGCTCACTGATCTTGTCCTCTGCCGATTGAACGCTTAAATACACTGTCGTCCTATGTTGCAACTAGATCCCATTGCCAAAACTGCTTCCCAACGTACTGGCCATAAAGGTTTAGTGATGGCCATTGGTGGTGCAGAGGACAAAGTACGGGGTCGGCAAATTTTAACGGCGTTTTGTCAACGCTCTGGCGGTCTCGATGCCGTCATTGGCGTGATTCCTTCCGCTTCCCGCGAACCCGATGCCATGGGGCGACTGTACCACGATATTTTTCGGGAAATTGGCGTGCGCGATGTGGAGGTTCTCCTCGTGGGCGATCGCGCCGATGCGGAAAACGAAGACTTGCTGGCGCGTCTCAGTCGCTGTACTGGCATCTTTATGTCAGGGGGAGATCAACTGCGCCTGTCTGCTCTTTTAACTGAAACCCCCTTGCTCTACCAACTACGGCACCAAGTGTGGGAGGGCAAGTCCGTCCTTGGCGGTACCAGTGCTGGCGCAGCGGTGATGGGAGAGTGCATGATTGCCAGTGGCGGCAGCAACGAAGCCCCCAACCGCTCCCTTGTGGACTTAGCCACAGGTCTGGGCATTCTCCCGGACATTCTTGTGGATCAACACTTCCACAACCGGAATCGCTTAGCACGGCTGATTAGTGCTATTTCTGCCCATCCCGATAAACTCGGTGTCGGGGTGGATGAAGACACCTGTGCCATGTTTGAAGCCGATGGCACCCTGCGCGTCCTCGGTCGTGGTGCGGTCACCATTGTTGACCCGCGCGATGTCAGCTACACCAACTATGCCCACGTGGATGTGACGGATCCGCTGAGCATCTACAATCTGCGCCTGCACATCCTCAGTGATGGGGACTGCTATAACTTGCACACCCATCAAGTACAGCACAAGTGTGTCCTACCACCCCTGAATTGAGAATTTTCAGGAAATTGTTGCCTAGAACACAGTTTCCTGCGACATCCCCCTGAAGACTAAAAGTGGTAAGTCTTCCTTAAAAACCACCCTCCTATGAAAATTCTCAAATTACAAACGCTGCGAGGCCCTAATTATTGGAGCATTCGACGTCATAAGCTCATTGTGATGCGTTTGGATTTGGAAGAAGTGGCCAACACACCCTCCAATGAAATTCCCGGTTTTGTGGATGGTTTGGTGCGGGTGTTACCCAGTCTTTACGATCATTTTTGTTCCCTAGGGCACGAAGGCGGCTTTTTAACGCGGTTGCGGGAAGGCACCTACCTCGGCCATGTGGTGGAACACGTTGCCCTTGAGCTACAGGAACTGGCGGGGATGCCGGTGGGTTTTGGTCGTACCCGCGAAACCGCCACACCGGGTATCTATCAGGTGGTGTTTGAGTATCAAAACGAGGAGGCGGGGCGCTATGCGGGTCGGGCTGCCGTGCGCCTGTGCCAGAGCATTATTGACACCGGTACCTATCCCCAGCGAGAACTGGATCAAGATTTAGCAGATTTACGGGACTTGAAGGCCAAGGCCTCCCTAGGTCCGAGTACCGAAGCCATTGTCCGGGAAGCCGAAGCCCGTAACATTCCTTGGTTTGAGCTGAGTAGCCGTTCCCTCATTCAATTGGGCTATGGCGCCAGAAGTCACCGTATGCAGGCCACCCTCAGCGATCGCAGCAGCATTTTAGCGGTGGAACTAGCAGGTGACAAAGAGGGGGCAAAGCGAATTCTGCGGGATGCGGGCATTCCTGTGCCCAAAGGCACAGTGGTGCGCTACATCGAAGATCTCCCCGAGGCGATCGCCGACATTGGCGGTTATCCCATTGTCATTAAGCCCCTCGATGGCAACCATGGTCGCGGCATTACCATTGACATCAACACTCCTGAGCAAGCGGAAGAAGCCTTTGAAATTGCCAGCAGCGTCTCAAAGTCCGTCATTGTTGAGCGCTATTACCCCGGACGCGACTTTCGGGTTTTAGTTGTGAATGGCAAAGTAGTCGCCGTTGCCGAGCGGGTGCCTGCCCACGTCATTGGGGATGGTCGCTCCACGATTGAAGAACTCATCGAGCAAACCAATCAAGATCCACAGCGGGGGGATGGCCACGACAACATCCTCACCCGCATAGAAGTCAACCACGACACCTGGACGCTGCTGGAAAAACAGGGCTACACCCTCAATACAGTCCTGCAGGCGGGAGAAATTTGCTACCTGCGAGCCACTGCCAACCTGAGCACGGGGGGCATTGCGGTGGATCGCACCGATGAAATTCACCCCCAAAACGTCTGGATTTGCCAGCGGGCTGCCCGTATCATCGGCTTGGATATTGCTGGCATCGACGTGGTCACCCCTGATATTTCCCGACCACTGCCCGAGGTGGGGGGCGTGATTGTAGAAGTGAACGCAGCTCCCGGCTTTCGGATGCACACTAACCCCAGCCAAGGGATTGCCCGCAACGTGGCGGAGCCGGTGCTGAATATGCTCTTTCCGCCGGGCACTCCCTGCCGCATTCCCATCTTTGCCATTACGGGCACCAATGGTAAAACCACCACCACCCGTCTCATTGCCCACATTTGTAAGCAAACCGGTCAAACCGTTGGCTATACCACCACCGATGGTATTTATATTGGTGACTACCTCGTGGAAAAAGGGGATACCACAGGCCCCCAGAGTGCCCAGCTCATTCTCCAAGACCCAACAGTGGAAATAGCCGTTCTGGAAACTGCTCGCGGCGGCATTTTACGGTCGGGTCTGGGGTTTGATCACTGCGATGTCGGGGTGGTGTTGAACGTTCAAGCGGATCACTTGGGGATTGGTGACATCGACACCGTCGAGCAGTTGGCCGACTTAAAGGCGGTCGTTGTCGAGTCCGCATGGCCCAACGGCTACGCTGTCCTCAATGCCGATGATCCCTTGGTGGCGGGTATGGCACAGCAAGTTAAGGCTCAGGTAGCCTATTTCTCAATGAATCCCCAGAATCCAGTCATTAAACAACACATTCAACAGGGAGGGCTGGCCGCCGTCTATGAAAATGGCTATCTTTCGATTTTGAAAGGGGATTGGACGCTCCGCATTGAACAGGCGGAAAATGTACCCATTACCTTGGGGGGGCGGGCGAATTTCATGATTGCCAATGCCTTAGCCGCCAGTTTAGCCACCTTTGCCCAAGGGATTAGTATTGAGCATATTCGTGCTGCTTTGACCACCTTCCGTACTTCGGTTGAGCAGACCCCGGGGCGGATGAACCTCTTTGACTTGGGTGCGTTTAGTGTTTTAGTGGATTATGCCCATAACCCTGCTGGCTACGAAGCCGTGGGGGAATTTGTGCAAAAGTGGCCGGGACAACGGATTGGTGTTGTTGGTGGTCCGGGCGATCGCCGGGATCAGGATCTGGAACAACTGGGGGAACTGTCCGCCAAAATTTTTGATTGGATTATCATCAAAGAAGACGATGACCCCCGTGGTCGCCCCCGTGGAGACGCTGCCGACTGGATTGAGCGGGGGCTACACCACCACAGGGTGCGCCGCCAGTACGACATCATCCACGATGAAGTGGCCGCCATTCAGTTTGCCCTTGATCGGGCACCGCAAGGCTCACTGGTGGTCATTTTGCCAGCGGATGTTACCCGCACCATTCAACTAATTCGGCAACACCATCAGCGGCTGAAAGAGAACACCAGCAATGGCTTTCATTCAGTTAAAGATGTCACCACCAGTTCCAGCTCGGATCTCAACCCCTCGAATCGTTAACAATAGGGCTAGGCTTTAGCTTGGAGGAATGACAACAAAGAGTTGAGAAACGATTGACTCAACTGGCTTGTTTCAGCCTGGTCCATACCATGGACAGCAGCAACTTCTGCTGAGGACTGGTGGATTGTCATGACCTCCTCAACAATTCCCACCGTCATCAAACGAAACCCCACCTTTTGAATCTCCAGTAAGGGCTGGTGGAGAGCACTGGCAATCTCACTAATGGGCGTCGTACCGTTAGCATACTCCCACACTTGCCATTCCAGACTACTTAATTGATAGGAAGGGTTTCCCCGAATCAGACTTGCTAAGGCAGAAGTTGGTAGCGGTAGCTTTTCTAACAAGCCAGACCAGTTACTGATCAACCGTAGGCCAGATAGCGCAACCTGTTGAGGTGAAGCCACAAGTCCTGTCATTTCGGCATAGGGCAGTGGGTGGCAGTCATCAAACGTAAAATGAGCTTCCTCTAGCTTGAATAATTTGGGAATTGGTGTTAGGACTTGCTGCTTAAATAGCAGTTTAAGCTGTTCTGCAGTCAACGCACCTTGGGTCTTCAGGTATAGCCCCAATGGCTCCTTATTAGCGCTAAGTCTTAACAGGTGCTCAACTGTAGCAGCCCGTAACCAGCCTCGCTGCTCAATCATTGTTCTGAGTCCTTGGTGATCCAAGCGATTGGCTGCTGCTACAATTTTGCCATTGCGCAGAAAAATGTAGAAGCTTTGCTCTTCCCCCGTCAAGGACATCTGATCGCCTATCCCTTGGATGGATAAACATCCGGACTTCTGTCCTTCTTCTAAGAATTGGAAAAGCTCACCCAAGGAAAATTCCGATAAGTAACCTGTCAGCTTCATGATTAACATCCCCCGTTGTCATAATTAGCCCTGTTGTCATAATTAGTGCTTCAGTGCTTGCTGCAATTCCCTTGCTTGTTCTGTTGCATAAGTTTCAATAACAGCTTTAATTAAGTTGAGCACTGATCGCCGATCTAGAGCGTTTACAGATACCATTGGTGGCCGGCGATGAGGACTGAGATACCCCAAAGCAACAGCAATCTCCTCAGAAGGCCAAGCATTGGGACGATCCGCATGACTTAAGCCGATTACCATTGGCACTTGGGTACGTCGACGCATAAACACTAAAATTCGACGGGCCGGCAGAAAGTCTTGCGGTCGGTGCGAGCTCACAAGTAAAACAAACGCATGTGCCTTCTGGATGAGAATGTCCCACATAAAGTTAAAGCGCTCTTGCCCTGGGGTACCGTATAGGTGCAAGGCGACGTTAGGACCAAATTGTAAACGCCCAAAGTCCATTGCTACCGTTGTTGTGCGCTTCAACTGACCGACTACGTCAGTTGCCCGTCGGTCCGTATCCACTGGCTCAATTTCACTGACGGTACGAATTAAACTGGACTTACCGGAGCCTACTGGTCCGGCAACAACAATTCGCATGATTTCCATGCTAATTTCTCCCTGTGGACTACACACTAGCAGGCTGGAAACTGCTCCTCAGTTCCGTTGATAATTCCTTCACCATCTCCTTAATTTCCAAGTTCAAAAGACCGAGTTTGGCCTTATTGTCAGCAAGGACGAGAAGAACAGCATCTTCTGTACAACTTGTGAGAATGCCAAAGCCGCCTTCCCCTTCTACTAGGATGCGCTCGATGGTGCCCCGATTGAGCTCGCGCCCGATACGCTCCCCTAATGAGAGTAAAGCAGCAGACATGGCTGCCACGCGCTCCTCGTCCATTCCTCCCATCAGCGTTGCTGCTAGCGTCAAGCCGTCAGGGGACACAAGAGCCGCCCCTTGCACATTGCTCGTGTTAGCAACAAACTGTTGTAAAGTTCCTTCCAGCTGACTTGCGTTAATCGCCATAGTTCTTGATCTCCTGAGTAATTATGTTGTGTTTTCTTGAGAGGATGATGCCTTAGCTCGCCATAGCTGCTGCACCTGTTGTAATTAGGCGCTGAAAGAGTGCCTGTGTCCAGCCTGTTTCTTTGAGAACAGCTTCAGAAGTTACTTCAAAATAAGCCTGTTCAATAAATGCAAGGTCAAGCATGCAAATTTTACTCAGTGCATTGTAGAGAGCTTCTGGTTGATTATCTTGACGCAGGCGTTCACGGACAGCATTGACAACTACAGCCATAGCGGGAACAACGTGTTGTGGACCAATGCCAACTCGAACGTGGACTAGGCCAATTTTCCAGCGGCGATCGGCATAGGCTTGCCCCCAGTTATCCATACCCGTAAACATTTCGCCAAACCACTCGATAAAGGTTTGGTGCAGGCGATGGATTCTTCCTTCTGTGGCATTGAGGATGCGATTCATTTCCTCATCCTTGCCAAGATAGTCGTAGAAAATATCGGCCATTTGGGGAGCAATTTTTTTGCCCCAGTCGGCTGCTGCTTTCAACGTTTCCTTATCTGCATTCTCTAGTTGCACACGACGCGCAACGGTCTGCAGGAATGCCAGTGGTTCAATTGTCATAATTATTCCCCCAAAATCCTTAAGCAGGGTTTCAGTATCGGTTCTCTCACACCCAGATTTGGCTGTTGATTTTAATGACTAGCGGAATCTTTTCCCACTTCCCCCGACTTTCAACCTCCTCAGATCTCAAAAAAAGAAGGTTCTGCTTTTAAATCCCTCCACTATTTCGCTCCAAGCTAGTTTAAATCCTAGCTTCAAACTAATGTAGTTATATGTATAGCACAACACGTTTACCCATAAAGATAACAGAAGTTTTTTTAAGACTAATTAATTATTGGATCAAAGTTTCAATTAAACTAAACAGAAATTTTAATTTTAGTTAACAAATTAACCAATTTGCCCAAGGATATCTTGTTTGCAAAGGAACAGGTTTGAGCGAAAAATAACCAGAAGTCATTGACTCACGTATTAGTTAGAGGTGTCTGCTGAGCCGGTCATCAGCTTAGGTGGACTGGTATAGTCTGTACTGGCGAAGGTTGTATCGACAATAGCGGGCAGTCGGGCGGCTTTCAGCCCCCGCTTAATCATTGCTAGGGTTTCTTTGAACAAGACAAATAGAGGAAGATGGCGATTGGCACCTTCGCTAAACATATCGCGGTACGGCAGGGGCATATCCCAGCTATAGCTACGACTCAGGAGGAGTTGCGACTGGCGCCAGCGGGTTAACAGTTCGGAGAAACTCTCGCCCGGACGATGAATGAACACCAAGATCTCAATATCGGTTTTGACCTTCCACTCGGGATCGCACATGATAAAGGCCAAGTCGCAGGGGACAAGCACGGATTTGACTTGGGGACGTTGATTACTGGTGTTAGCGGCGGGAATTTGCAGTTCAGCAATCGGCAGTGGAATTGGGATGAGGCTGTCTTGGGGACGCCGCAAGCTGGGAATCATTTCGAGGTAGGGGCGATACTGACGCAAGAGTTCGGTGGCGTGCAGTGGATCGGTGTAGTGAGCGAGTGTATGCTCGTACAGGTTAGGGGCGATCGCCATAGATTTCAAGAAGCGCGACTATTGCTATCCTAGGCGACACTTTAGGACAGCAGCAAGGCTACCCCACTGATTGCTGCGCCAGTTGCTCTAACTGCGGCAAACTTTGAAGGATCATTTGGTGCTTAGCAGCATCAATTTTGAGCCAACCCTTGGCAGCAAGTTTTTCTAGAAGCTGCTGTGCTTCCTGAGGACTGATGTTAGCTACGTCTGCTAAATCTTTAATGGGGACATTAAAAATCACGGCAGTGTGCATATTGCCTCCCTCCCGTTGACCGTAACGACGGCCAAGATTGACCAGAACATTGGCCAGTTTGACAGCGGGGGGTTGATGGGCAAGCTCGATCCGGGCATTGGTGAGGCGCAACCGCTGAGCCATTAACTGCAACATGCGATAGTGCAAATCTGGATCTTGGCGCAGGGTGTGGATAAATTTTTGGGCAGGCACCGAGAGGACTTCCGCCGGACAGAGGGCAACCACATCCGTCGAGCGGGGAGATTGATCAAGAATGGCCATTTCCCCAAAAAAGTCGCCGGGGCCCAGAATGGCAAGGGTGGTGAAGTCACCGTTGGCTAACAAGCGCCGTACCTTGACCCAACCCGCCAAGATAAAGTAAACGGCGTTTCCCCAAGCATCTTCAATCAGAATGGCACGTCCTGCGGGATAGGTATTATGCCAAGCGACTGCCAGCATGGAAGAAAGGGCGTCTTTGGAACTCTCGCCAAACAGGGGAAAAAGTTGGCTAAAGTTGTCTGTCTCAATGCCCGCCATAACAACCTGATTACTGCTTTCCAAAAGAATATCAAGAGTGGAGCACTCTCCCCCCTAGAATACGCGATCGCCCCGGCATTCCGTGTGATTTATGCCCGAAATCGGCTGGGTTAAGCCCAAATTAGATCGAGAGTCGGGCGAGGGCTCGGGTAAGCGCGGCAAGGGCAGCCTCAATTTCCGCTTCACTGACGATCAAGGGTGGCACAAAACGCACCACCTTGGGACCTGCTGGCACCAACAATAGTCCTTCCTCAATGGCAGCTTTGACCACGTCGGCAGCACTGATGTCTGAGTCGGCGGTTAGTTCTAGGCCGTTGATCAGTCCCCAGCCCCGCACCTCGGCAATGAGATGGGGATATTTCTCGGCTAGGGTACGCAAGCCAGCTCGTAACTGCTGACCGCGATCGCCCACGTTTTGCAGTAGGTTTTCCCGCTCAAGGGTCTCACACACCGTCAGGGCAGCCGCAGTGGCGAGGGGATTCCCCCCAAAGGTACTGGCATGATCGCCGGGTTGAAAGACGGCACAAAAAGCTTTTGCGATCATGGCACCAATGGGAATACCGCCCGCTAGGCCTTTCGCTGAGGTAAAAATGTCCGGTTCGACACCAAGGGTTTCGTAGCCCCAAAGGCGACCTGTGCGGCCAATGCCCACCTGCACTTCGTCAAAGATTAACAAAATACCTTTTTGGTCACAGAGTTGCCGCACCTGTTCAAAGTAGGGGGGATCGCCCGGACGTACGCCCCCTTCCCCCTGTAAGGGTTCCAGCAAAATCGCTGCCACCTGCGGCTGGGGTTGATCCAAGGCGGCCACGAGGTCAGCGAGGGCAGCAAAGTCGTTGTAGGGAACATAGGCAAAGCCCGGCACCAGTGGATCAAAGTGTTGCTGGTATTTGGGCTGTCCGGTAGCCGTAATTGTGGCTAGGGTGCGGCCATGAAAACTGGCCTGAGCCGTAATCATCATTGGGTTAGCAATGCCCCGTACCGTGTGGGCATACTTCCGTGCCAACTTAATGGCAGCCTCATTTGCTTCTGCCCCCGAGTTACAGAAAAAGACGCGATCGCCACAGGAGTGATCCACCAACCACCGTGCCAAGGCTCCCTGTTGGGGAATGTAGTAAAGATTAGAAACATGGTGCAGGGTTTGAATTTGCTGGGTTACCGAGGCAACCAAAGCTGGATGGGCGTGCCCTAGGGTGCAGGTAGCAATCCCGGCCACAAAGTCTAAGTAGCTGCGTCCTTGATCATCCCAAACCCGACAGCCTTCCCCCCGCACCAGCGTAATCGGAAATCGCCCATACGTGGTCATGACCACCTGATCAAACTGAGCCGGATCAATCGCAGGAGGGGGAGCGGCAACAGCAAACTCTGGACTCACAGCAGTGCATCCTAAACGTATGGGGGCACTGCCATCTTAACATTCTGCTTTTAGCTTCTAAGCGGAGCAGTGTTAGAATTTGTTGGCAAAACTATCCCTAGTGGTTATTGACCCATCTAGTCAGCTTAGTTACACTACTGCTAGTATCGCCCTAACCTTATCACGGACATTAATTCCCATGGTGCAAAACCCGCCGCGTCCCCAGACCCTCTTTCCCGTGAGTGCGCCCACCGCCTATCCGGTGTTTTACCGTACCTACAGCCGCCAAGATGAAAACGGGCAGCGGGAAAGTTGGCAGCAGGTGTGCGATCGCACCATTGCCGGATTAAAGGAAGTCGGTCATCTCACCGAGGCGGAAGTAGCCCTGCTAACAGAAATGCAGCAGGATATCAAAGCCTTGCCCTCGGGTCGCTGGTTATGGGTGGGCGGCACGGATTGGGTCAAGAAACCAGAAAACTACTCTGGAGCCTACAACTGCACCAGTACGAATGTGGTGGATTGGGACTCGTTTGGCTTGATGATGGACTTGGCCATGCAAGGGTGTGGCACTGGTGCTGTCCTCGAACACAAATACATTAGCCAACTACCTGCCATTCGCAACCGCATTCACGTTGAAGTCGTGGGCACCATTGGCCAAACTCCCAAGGAACAGCGGCAGGAAACCACCACTGTCACGGTCGAGGGGAACCATGTCCACATCAAGGTAGGCGATAGCCGCCAAGGATGGGTGCAATCCTATCAAACGATTCTAGAGTTATCCACTGACTCACGGTTTGATGGGGAAGTCAAAGCCACAATTGACATCAGCGATGTGCGGCCTGCAGGAGAACGACTCAATGGCTTTGGTGGTGTGGCTAACCCCGTGAAGCTGCCGCAACTGTACTATCGCTGTGCCGCAATTTTGAATGCCGCACTAGGACGGCAATTGAGTTCTATTGAGTGTTGTTTGCTCATCGATGAAGCGGCCATGGTGGTCGTGGCGGGGAACATTCGTCGCTGTCTTCCCGAAGATGCTCTGGTGCATACCGACCGTGGCCTTGTTCCTATTAAAGAGATTCAGATTGGCGACTGGGTACAAACTCCGATCGGATTTCGCCGGGTTATCAACAAATTTGACCAAGGGATTCAAGAGGTCTATGAAATTGAGACCAATGCCATTCCCGTGCGCGCTACGGCAAACCATCGCTATGCCGTCCTAAGCAACGTCAAGGCTGATCGCACCCTAGACCAAATCAGCTGGAAACGGGTTGGCGAACTCCATGAGGGCGATCGCCTGATGCACAACACCCAAGTGTTACCCGGAACCGCCACCGAACTGCCACCGGACTTTACCGGCGATCGCCCCGAGCACAGCCGCACCGCCAAGCCACTTACAATTCCAGCTCTGACGCCTGATGTCGCTTGGTTGATTGGCTTTACCCATGGGAATGGCTATGTTTCCATTGGGCGCAACAAACCCAACAAGCCCTACGGGGCAGTGACATGGTCAACAAATGCCGCCAAGCCAGAATTAGCTCGACAAATACAAAACAAAATTGACCGAGTGCTGGCTTTATTTGGTCTAAGTGCAACCCATAGCCTAGTCCCTGGCGAAAATACTGCTAAAAGCGTCTGTTCATCGATTCGGTTTGCGGAATACTGTCACCGGTACATTAAACAAGCCAAAGCGCTTCTCTCTGTGCCCAGCTTTATTTTGCAGGGAACCATAGAGGTCAGGGCAGCTTACCTTGCTGGATTAATGGATAGTGATGGGGCTATTAACAATCGTCCCCCCGTCTTGGTTACCACGGTGTATCGGGACTTTGCTCGTCAAGTCGCTGCTGTTTTGTCAAGCTTGGGAATTGCGGGTCGCTGTCATGTTACCTATCCCGAGCGTGACAATTGGCAGCCCAAATACAGCATTACAATTCCTGCTCTGAAAGAGCGCTACAACCAACTGATTGCCCTGCATTCGGTCAAGGGTGAACTGCGCCAAGGACTTAAGATGCATGGCTTCACGATACCCGGAACAGTGATGCGGGAAGCCTATACGTACAGCGAAATGCGGGCAATGGGCTTTCAAGGCTCTCACTCTGTTGAGGCTAACTACGAAAGATATATTGCAGAAACAGACACAGACCTCCCTATTCCAGTTACAGTGAGAGGACTAGGTCGTTATGACGTTGTTCAAACCTACGACATTGAAGTTGAAGAGGCTCACTGCTTTTACTGCGACGGGTATCTGACCCACAACAGTGCTGGAATGCGTCAGGGCGATAGCAATGATGCCGAATTTGCCGCCGCCAAGCAAAATCTTTGGCAACAGGATGAACAGGGAAACTGGTTCATCGATCCAAAGCGCGATGCTTTGCGTATGGCCAACCATACTCGCGTTTTCCACCGCAAGCCAACCCTCGAAGAGTGTACAAACGCGGTTCGCAGTCAGTTCTATAGCGGTGAAGGGGCAATCCAATGGGCAGGGGAAGCGATCGCCCGTAGTAATGCCGATATTTTAAGCTCGGCTACCCTCAAACAGCAGTTTCTTGAGGCTTACGAGCAAGGACAAGGGGAAGCCTTCCTGAAGCAGCTAGTACCGCAAGCGGATCAGCGGGAAATCCAACATCGGTTAGGTCGTTATGGCCTGAACCCCTGTGTGACGGCTGATACTTGGATTCACACGGGAGACGGACCGCGCCAAGTAAAAGACTTAATCGGCAAACAGCACAGCACCTATGTCAACGGCGAACTCTTCAGTACAACCCCAGAAGGATTTTTCTGCTCTGGCATTAAGCCTGTCGTCAAACTTCTGACTAAAGAGGGCTTTGAGTTGCGCTTGACAGACGATCACCGGCTTCTCAAAGTCACTGCTCAAACTCCCAAAACACAGTACACCGAGTGGGTGGCAGCAAAAGATTTGCGTCCGGGCGATCGCATCCTATTGCACAACCATCGTGATTTGATGCCATGGGATGGTGCTGGCACTTGGGAAGAAGGGTGGCTTTTAGGTTGTCTTCTGAGCAATAGTGGTACCGATTGCAACGAGATTGCATTGACCTACCCTTTAGAAAACACTTTCAGGTACCGGTCTAATGGGGCTACAGTCTGCCAAGAGCGCGCCATTAGTGCCACCGACGTAAAAAAAGTCGCAGCAAAATTTAGCATCAAACTAAAAGAAAAGCGGGTGTCTGCCGCATTGGAAGTAACCAGCTATGACTTCCATCGAGGGCTCCTGCATGGCTTGTTTAGCACTGCTGGTCGCATGGAAGACGCCAGCGTAAGGTTATCCCACGGCAATCTAGAGATGCTAAAAGCTGCGCAGCGGATGCTGGCACGATTGGGTATCATCGCTTCCATTGAAAAGACTTGGGACGACAATCACCCTGAGTACGATTTGGCTGTCACCCGCAACAATTTGCTTTACTTCCGGCAGTTGGTGGGATTTCGGCAGCCCCATCAAGCGCAAAAACTAGAGGCTTTCCTCCAAGAATATGGGAACAGCTTGGCGAAAGAGAGCTTTACCGTAACTATTCTTGCTCTAGTACCAGACGGCACAGAAGAAGTCTATGACTGTACGGTACCTGGCCCTGCATGTTTTGATGCCAATGGGTTAATTGCCCACAATTGTGGGGAAATTATTTCCGCAGATTTTCATTGCAACCTTTCCGAGATTCACCTTAACCGCATTGACCCCAGTGATACGGTTACCCAAGAAAAAGCCTTTACGGCAGGGGCAATTTCCGTAGCGGCGTTATTGAACCATCGGTTTGAGGTAGAACGCTACCGCTATGCCCGGGAACTAGACCCCATTGTCGGCGTTAGCTTTACCGGCTTGTTTGATTTCTTTGTTCATGCTTTTGGCGTTCCGTGGCTGGAATGGTGGGCGCAAGGACGCCCCAATACGGCTCAAGGGAAACTCTTCAAGGAACAAGAAGCGGCTTACCTCCACCGCTGGAAGGAGATTGTTCATAACGCTGTATGGGACTATTGCGATCGCCATGGCTTAAAACGTCCCAATCGCTGTACAACGGTGCAACCCGCTGGAACTAAATCACTGCTGACCGGAGCCTCCCCCGGCTGGCATCCCCCCAAAGCCCAGCGGTTTATTCGGCGCATTACCTTCCGCAAGGGCGACCCGGTGGCCATGGCCTGTTATGACTACGGCTACAATGTCATTCCTTCCCAGTCCGACAAAGACGAAAACGGCAAGCTATTGGATGACCCCTTTGATCCGCGTTGTAGCGAATGGCTAGTGGAAATTCCGGTGGCGGTGTCATGGGCAGACCTTCCGGGAGCCGATGCGATCGACATCAGCCAATTCAGCGCACTGGCTCAATTTGACTTCTACATGCAAGTGCAGCGGCACTACACCACCCATAACACCAGTGCCACAATTGAACTACGAGAGCACGAGATTGAACCCCTAGCAACGGCTATCTACAAAGCCATTCAAGAGGATGAAGGGTATATCTCAGCAGCACTATTGGCGCGGTTTGATGCCAATGAAACCTTTCCACGGCTACCCTTTGAGCCTGTGAGTAAGGAGCGCTATGAAGCAGAAGTGGCAGCTGTGACGCAACGGCAACGGATTAGCGACTTTCATACCGCTTTGTCTCGCTATACTCAACCCATCGAGGAGGCTGGACCCGCTGGTTGTGATTCGGATAAATGTCTGAGGTAAAGAGGCTTACTTGGGCAGTTTCGTAAACCAGTTGCGTTTTGCCCGCTCCAATTGTCCTTGCACTGCTCCAGAGACCATACTCAGATCAGCACCTGAAATATCGGCGGCTGTGAAGTTTGCCCCTGAAATCGAGGCATCCTGCAGTTTCGCTCCCTTGAGATTCGCTTTTTCAAGGTTGGCATGAACAAGATAGGCACCACTCAGGTTCGTGTCACTCAGATTCGCCCCCTGTAAATTGGCCTCCCGCAAAACAGCACCTGCCAAAATACAGCCTTTTAGATCTGCATTCCGCAGGTTGGCATTCGCCAAGTTCACCCCAGATAAATCCGCATTCCGAATCACCACATTTGACAGGTCTGCATCAACAAAATCTCGCTCACCCCGTTTGTAGGCGGTCAGCAGTTGAGCAGCAGTCATGCGCGGCGCCACCTTGGCTCGGAGATGTTGGCCAGCACCTGCTCCCACCACTGGTGGGCCACCAAGGTTAGAAACCGCACCGAGTTGGGTTCCCCCCATGCGGGCTTGGCGAATCCGAGCAGCTTGAGCGTTTTGACTGACCGAAGAGGCATAACTGCTGCCCCCCCTGATGGGTTTCGGTTTACCACCACTACGGGTCGGCGGCGCAGAAAGGGCACTGCTGAGATCCTCATCATCAGCTAGGCTAGAAGCTCTGCTAGAACTGCCACCTTGGCTAGATAACAGTTGCAAATCCGCTAGAACATCCATTGCTGTTTGATAGCGATTCTTGATCGCATCTTCCAGCATTTTGTCGAGTAGTGCTGCAAATTCCGGAGAAATAGTCTTGACGTATTTTTTCCACTGCCACTCGCCCGTACGGGGATCCCGCTCAATTTCTTTAGGGGATTTGCCCGTCAACAAATAAACACAAGTTACCCCCAAGGCGTAGAGGTCACTGGCATAGATGGGGCGCATGGCCATCTGCTCAGGGGGGGCATACATGGGAGTGCCTACAGCAAAGCTGGTAAAGGTGGAAAGCTGAGGGTCATTCTCAACCATGGCTTGGGTGACTTTATCTTTAACCGCGCCAAAGTCAATCAGAACAAGTTTATTGTCAATTTCGCGACGAATCAAGTTGGCGGGCTTAATATCGCGGTGGATCACCTCATTTTTGTGCAAATAATCTAAGATAGGCAGGACTTCTTCGAGAACCTTCTTCACCTCTTCTTCGCTTTTAGCACCAAAGCGTTTCACTTCCTGCTGCAGCGTAAGGCCAGCAATATATTCTTGAATTAGATAAAATTCGTTGTCGGTTTCAAAATAGCCGAGCAGGCGCGGCAATTGTGGGTGGTTCCCCACTTTGCCAAGGGTTGTGGCCTCCCGCAAAAAAAGTTCCCGCGCCATCGCCAGAATATGGGGGGCTGAGGCAGCCGGGCGCAGTTGTTTGATCACACAGGAGGGGTTTCCCGGCAGCTTGGTGTCAATGGCAAGAAAGGTGGTGCCAAACCCCCCTCTGCCCAAGACGCGGACTGCCATGTATTGATCATTGAGGAGCAACTTGCTACCGCAGGCTTGACACAGTTCCAACCCATCCGGATTCTCTGGTTTGACACAGTTTGGGTTCAGGCAGTAACTCATAAGCAGCCAAGGGGATGAACATTAGGGTTCAACAGGGGCTTCAGTCGCAACAAGTCTCACCGAAGATAGACAGTTATTTTAGTCTTGGGGCAGAACTCGTGGTCGCTGCCACCAAACTCCTACTGCAGAAAGAACTCGTTATTCAGCAAGGGGTTGCTCCGTATATTTACGATACTCTTTTTCTTTCGTTTGTCCCTATCCGTGAAATTACGGAAGTTTGATGTTACACGGTGTTGTCAACCGCAAGGGGTGGGAGAAGCAACCTTCCGTGTTTTTCCTGCCGAAGAAGCAAGCGGTTATGATACAAGGGTAGCACTTCTGCTTTTTTGTCGTTCAAAGTATTGGGTTATGGTTACGTCCCTAACGGAGGGTGATGCACGACAGCAGCCCGTTTGCGATCGCCAGCAAATTTTGGCTTGGCTAGCCGAGCATGTGCCAGCACCGCGCCTCCAGCATATTTTGCGGGTAGAAACAATGGCGGCTGAGTTGGCAGTAGCCCACGGTGTAGATGTAACCCGGGCAGCTTGGGCAGGGTTATTGCACGATTTAGCAAAGTATTTCCCCCCGGAAAAGCTCTTGGCAATGGCAACAGAAGCAGGGCTGCCTATGACCGAGGTGGATACTGCGGATCCTCATTTGCTGCATGCGGATGTGAGTGCTTTGGTGGCACGGCAGCAGTTTGGCATCACGGATGAGCAGGTTTTAGCTGCGGTGGCTAACCACACCCTTGGTTTTCCCGGGATGGATGAGCTCAGTTGTATTGTCTTTCTGGCCGATAGCCTTGAGCCGGGGCGGGGGCAAACCCCAGAGCTGGAAGAGTTGCGCCAAATTGCCCAACAGAATTTGCAGGAAGCCGTCTGGCGGGTGTGCGATCGCACCCTTGCATGGCTCATCGATCAGCACCGTTTAATTCACCCCCGCATGGTCTTAACCCGTAACTGGGCAATGCAGGTAGCACCGCCGAGCCAAAAATCCAAGCTGGCGCTTAAAACAAAGTCCTAAAACGGGAAGGCCGCAAGCTCACCCTCTCTGCCTAGCATGAGAGTCGGGAGTATGTCACCCTAAGAGGAAGAACATTCTTGAGTCGTTGTTTGCACCTATGACCACATCTTCAGTCAGTGCAGTTCCGGGAATTTTTTCCCCTGAGTTTTGGCAAGAAACTTTGGCTTTAACGCGACGATTATTTATTCAACTCCAACGGCGACCCTCAACCTTGGTGGCCGGGGTGGTGCAGCCGCTCATTTGGCTGGTACTGTTTGGCGCCCTCTTCCAAAATGTGCCGCCGGGGCTGTTTGGGGACAGTCCTAACTATGGGCAGTTTCTCTGTGCCGGCATTATTGTCTTTACGGCCTTTAGCGGTGCTTTGAATGCGGGCCTGCCGGTGATGTTTGACCGGGAGTTTGGCTTTTTGAACCGCTTGTTGGTAGCGCCCTTGGCCTCCCGCTTTTCGATTGTGCTGGCGTCGGCTTTGTTTATTACCACCCTCAGTGTCATTCAGGTGGTGGCGATCGCCAGCCTTGGGGTTATTTTGGGAACTGGTTTACCCAATTTAGCCGGTATTGCTGTTGTTTTGGCCACCGTCTTAATTCTGGTCTTTGGAGTCACGGCCCTCAGCTTGGGGCTCACATTTGCCTTGCCCGGACACATTGAACTGCTGGCCGTCATTTTTGTCATTAACTTACCATTGCTCTTTGCCAGCACAGCTTTGGTTCCCCTGCAGTTTATGCCCCGCTGGTTACAGTGGATCGCGAGCCTCAATCCCCTCAGCCTTGCCATTGAGCCCATTCGTTACGTTTATCTCCATCCTGAGTGGCGTTTTTCTGATGTCGTCATGGTGGCACCGTGGGGTTCCCTATCCTTGGGGGCAGCCTTAGGCATCCTGTTCACTGTGGCCGTGGCTCTGAGTCTGCTTATTCAGCCGCTGCTGCGCCGCCGCTTGGCCTAAACCACCCGCAGCGTATAGCTTTGGGTGCACCACTGGCTCACATCTAAACTCACATCACTGCCCTCAGGTTCGGTGCTGAGGTCAGTGAGTAATGCTTCGATAAGCGCCAAACTCTCCTCGCCGGCCAAGGCTAACGGTTGGCCATTGATAGCTCGTGGCGACTTCTGGCTAAAGTGATCAAAGGGACAACGGCTGCAAACAATAAACACTTGCAGCCACTGGCAGGCCTGGTTCAGCGTCCAAGTGTAGAGGGGAACACTCAAGCCCGCTGCCAGTTCCAGTTGCCATGACTGGGATTGCAGCGGTAACAGGAGCAAGCCTTGATGGCTGTCCCAAGCTATTGCTAGGACATTGAGGGGGGCATCGCCATAGTTATAGATGCTCCAACGACAGGTGTCCCCTTTGGTGAGGGTGAGGGGAGCCGCCAAATTCATCGCGGGCAGTTTAGTGCGCAGCACCTCGGGTAAAGGACTGTCAGCACGACTGGTATATTGGCGACTGAGGAGCTTCGGTTGTGGCGTCAGTTGCTCCAACGTGGTGGCAATCCCCAATTGAGTTGATGAGGTGTTCACCGTCAATGCCAGCCACTTGTGGGCTAGCAGTGTGGCAAAAAAAGGGCTGAGGCGACGCATTCCAGCCTTGGCGGCCTCATTCGTGGTGGTGCAACTTTGTGGCAGCAGGGTGCCCCCTGGCCATTGCAGTCCATAACTGCCGACCTCTGGGCTTTTGGTAATGACAACATCGGGGAGTTCCTCAGGGCTATTGATGACCGTCACGTCTCCTTGGCTAGCGAGGGCATTGACGACATCAACTCGTTCAATTTTTTCAAGATGGGGGTCAAGAGCCACTTTGAGGCTGAGATTGCGGGGGAAGCGACGTAATGACTCGTAGAGGCGATCGCCCTCCTGAAGGGAAGCGGTCGTTGTTCCTTGGGCGACCAACCCGTTGACGGTGCTGATCTCAACGACTGCCCCGGTCTCGGCGCTGCGCAGGCGACTGTGGGGGCCAAGGTGTGCCAATACCCACGGGCTGAACCCACCACACCAAAGACTGAGACTGCGATCATGACTGCCACTTTGGACAATAGCCTCCCAACTGTGACCGGCTCGGCTTGAGAGGTTGAGGTTGCCCATCATCAAATGCACGTCAGTGCCGATGTGGCTGCGGAGGTCATCAGCAGTGTACATAACAGCGCCATCAAGGGGATAATCCGCCGCCAGCGACGCTAAATAATGGCTCAGCGTTGCTGTAAATAAGCCAGCCGTTGTGCCATTCATGCTGGTTTCCGCCCCCAAATCCCAAACGGTGGTGATGTTGCGACCTTCAGGCAGTCCTGAAGAAGTGTTGGTGGTGGTTAGGGGAGCATACCGCCAGCGTAGGTGAGTGGCATGGGCAGGGGGAGGGCTAAAGCGAGTATCGAGCCAAAGATGCAGGGACTTCCCTTTGAGGAGCTCGGCAAGGGGGACGCTATCAGCACCACGACTATCCGCATTGGCCAAAAGAAGAGTGGGTTGTTGCTGCCAGAGCGTGCCATAGCCACTGAAATAAAGCAAAATAGGGTCCCCCAGTTGCTGCAGAGCCGCCAGTTCCTCCTGCACTCTCGGCAAGGTTGCCGCGGCTTCGGTCAACACCGTCAAGCGATCGCGCCCAAGGCCAAAGCGATCCTTCAAGAGCATCTTGACCAGTTCTACATCCGTCAGACAGCCAGCCAGAGGCGGCACCATTGACAGGTGGGGATAGTGATTGATGCCAATCAACAGTGCCCGTAAGGCGGTTGAAGCGGTGGCGATCGCCGGGCTGCCCTGCTGCCAAAATGCCTGCGCCAATAGCAACGCAGCAGCGGATTGTAGGAAAAGACGGCGGCCAAGTTGCATTGCGCTCTCCATCCGAAAGGGCTAATACCTATTCTCAGAGGTTATGGGGCAATTCCGCATCCCAAGCGGAAATTTGCTTAGGGAGGGTAGCCGTTAACGATAAAACACACCTGCTCGCCAATTTTCGTGGCATGATCTCCTATCCGCTCTAGATTCCGGATGACCAGTAACAGCAATAAGCGGACTTCTACCGGCTCTGTTTCTTTTATGGGACGACAGAGGCGCTGATAAATGCGGGCATAGTCGGTATCCACGGCATCATCGTGCTGGCGAATGGCAGCAGCCAAGTCCACATCAAGATCTGCAATGGCGGACAGGCTTTCTGAGACCAGTAACAGCGCTCTCTCAAACATGACCTGTATCTCCAGTAACAGATCAGGGGGGGTGGCATAGCAAAAAAGGCGCTGGGCAGCCGTGGCCATTTCGACCGCATAGTCCCCCATTCGCTCCAGATCACGTGTGAGGTGCAGCAAGCTGGCTAAAAAGCGCAGATCATTGGCAACAGGTGCCTGCAGGATCAATATCTCAATGGCCTCGTGGGTCAGTTGGTGATAGTAGCGATCCACCTCTTGCTCGCGCTGCAACAGCAGATCAAGAGCCGTCAAATCCTGTTCAATGACCACGCCGTAGGAAAGTTGACAGGTCGTTTCCACCAGTGCTCCCAAGCGGAGTAGGTCGGTGCGCAGGCGTTGCAGTTGACGTTCAAAGTGAGGAGCCACCGTGCCAGAAGCCCAAAAGGAACTGCTCACCCAGTCTGCCAGAAAAATCAAGAAAAAGTGATCTGGCTGGATTCGTAATCGCGGGGCTCCACATGGATGACAATGCGGGCTGGGCCGTAGCGCTCTTGTAGGACTTCCTCCACCTGCTCGGTAATGGCATGAGCTGTCGTAACGTCTTCTGTTGCCACCACCAAGTGCATTTCAATAAACACTTGTCGCCCCACCATGCCACGGGAGCTAATGTCATGGCAGTTCACAACCCCTTCTACGGCCATCACGGTGGTGTAGATGGCTTCCGGGGCGATCGCTACCTCATCCACCAGCCATGGGATATTCGTTTTTAGCACTGACCATGCACTCCAAAACACCAGTGCTGCCACGGGAAAGGCCAGCGCCACATCCAGCCAATACCAGTTGAAGGTCCAGACCCCAATCAGCCCCGCCAAAACAGCAATTGTTACCCAAACATCACTGAGGGTATGTTTTGCATCCGCTAGGAGCACCGGACTATTGAGCTTGCGCCCCATGTGGTGCTCGTAGAGCGTAATACCGATGTTGATTCCCAGCACCCCCAGCATTAACCACAGTTCCACCGCCCCAATCGTGATCTGACGTTCCGCATGCCACAAGCGCTCTAGGGCACTCTGGAGAAGTTCAAAGCAAGCCATCCCCAAGAAAGCGGCAATGCCAAGAGCACCTAAAGCTTCAAACTTTTGGTGACCATAGGGATGCTCCCGATCCGGGTGCGGGTTTGCCCACTGCAGCGCCACCAACCCCAGCACATTACTGGCACCGTCCGTAAAACTGTGGAGGGCATCCGCCTGCAAGCTCAGAGAGTGGCTGATCACCCCGACGATTGCCTTGGTGAGCGTCACACTGATATTGAGCATGAGAGTGATCCAGAGCACCCGTTGCACTTGGCGGCGCTGATCCCGCATCGCGACAAGTTAACGCACAGCATTCGTGCTGGGCTGAGCCGATTGAGGGCTGCGCCGCTCAGCTAGGATACGCTCGTTCAGGACCGCCAGCGCCTGGGTAAACTGAGGATCTTTGTCTGTCGCCAGATCATCGCGGGTCAGTTGCTGCCGCTGTTGCTCCGTCAGTGGCACTTCAATGTCCGGCTCAATCCCTTTTTTGTTGATGTCGCGGCCACTGGGGGTAAAGTACTTCGCAATCGTGACAGCAATTCCGGCTCCCTCACCCACTGGTTGGACTGACTGCACTAGCCCCTTACCAAAGGTTTTGGTACCGACCAAGATCGCCCGATTGTTGTCCTGCAGTGCACCGGCCAAAATTTCGCTGGCACTGGCCGAACCGCCGTCAATTAGCACGACCAGCGGCTTACTCGTGAGAAAACCTCGCCCCGCTCGCAGCCGATCCGCTTCCCCTTGGCGGTTCACCGTAGAAACAATGTCCCCTTGGGGCAAGAACATGCGGGCAATTTCAGCACTGGCAAACAGTAAGCCCCCTGGATTCGAGCGCAGGTCTAAGACATAGCCTTGAACCCCCTGTTTTTCTAGCTCGCGGATAGCACTGCGCATTTCTGCCGCAGCATTGGAACTAAACGTGACAAGGCGAATGTAACCCACAGATCCTTGGGGGGTTTGCCGGATACTGTGGCGCACCGGATGAATTTCAATACGGGCACGGGTAATTTCAAAGTTCATCACTTGGTTGCCCCGCTGAATCGTCAGCCGCACCTTAGTGTTCACAGGCCCACGAATCATGCTCACCGCCTGGTTAATATCCATGCCTTTTGTGGATCTGCCATCAATGCGCAGGATCACATCCTTGGCCATTAAACCCATTTCTGCAGCGGGGCTCCCCTCAATGGGGGAAACAACCGTGATTTCTTTGGTTTCTTCGTCTTGGGTAATCGTAATGCCCACCCCTGTTAGTTCACCGGAGGTTTCAATTTGCATGGATCGAAACTGCTCCGGATCCATGAAGCGGGTGTAGGGATCGTTGAGCTTTTCCAACATTTCCCGAGCGGCTTTGTAAGCCTCTTCAAGACTGGTGTAATTACGGGATAAAAACTCACGCCGCACTGCCCGCCAGTCATTGCCGTTGAAGGTGGCATCGACATACTCGCGGTCAATCACTTGCCAGACTTCATCCACGAGTTCTTTTGGACTTTGGCGGAACCCCGCTAAACTTCGTGACCAGTGCAACCCCGCACCTGTGACAGCCACTAAGGCCGTCATCACAACAGTCGTACTGACAACTAACGTGCGGTGTGTGATTCCCATAGGACGTGATCCTAATTCAGAGTGCGTTTGCTTACGCCCAATCTAGCATAAACCTCCTCAGTGGCTATGCGCCGATTTATTTGGCATGTCTTCTAGACGCGCGTTCGTGCTTAAAAGTGCCTTACCCCCCCACTTGCTTAAGGATGCAGCGGTTGATGCTTTCATCCACGACCCGCTGGGCTTGCTGTTGGCGCGGCGATTGGTTTTGACGGCTGTCTGGATTCAGAGTGCGAAAATCCGCATAGCTCAGCCGCTCCTGAATGTAATTAATAGAGCAGCGGCAAATGTTGTTCATGACTGAGCGAGGCACAATGGGTGCCGATCGCTGGCCTTGATCTAAACAGGCATCCATAAAGCGATTGACGGCTACGGCAGGATAAGTTTGGGCGATCGCCGGCACCCTGACACTACTCACTAAGCTACTACTAATGAGTACAAGAGAGAGTAATTTCATTTCAATATAAGTAAAAATAAAACACCCTTAGGTTACGTCATGACCGCTTGCAGTATGCAAAATGTTCCCGCAAAACAGTAAAAGGTTGTTTTGGTTAACATCACAGTAACCATTTATGACACTTAGCCCTTGCATCCACGTCACTGGCAACTGGGTCAAGAAGGTATGATCGGAATGGGTACACAGGACAATCTGTTGTGCCCTTGATCTCTCCCAGGGGATTGACCCAATGCACTGCCAAAATATTTTGAGGTTTACTTTACTGACAGTGCTGATCGGTAGCCCGCTACTACCTAGTAGAGTGTTGGCCAATTGCACCATTAGTAGCATTAGTGGACTCAACTTCGGTGCCTACAGCTCCTTTGATGCTGCCCCTACGGACGCCACAGGTCAATTCATTTTTACCTGTACAAATGTTCAAGGGCCAGTGACGATTCGCCTGAGCACAGGTGCTGCCAACAGTTTTACGCCACGCCAAATGACCTTGGGCACGGCGCGCCTAAACTATAACCTCTATATTGATACAGCCCGCACTCAAATTTGGGGCGATGGCACAGGCGGCAGTAGCCTCCGTACCCTTACCCCTGTGAATAATGGGCCGACGGCGCTCGACATCTTTGGTCGTATTCCACCCCGCCAGTTTATCCCTGCCGGTAACTACGCTGACATCGTCACAATTACGATTCAGTTTTAAGTTTTTTGGGGATGGGCGACCCTTGATGTTACAATATATTGCAAGGGGCAACTTTATGTATCATAAATACGCTTGATTTTCATTGAGTTTGGCAATTGATTTACAATAAAAGTGTGGATTAAGAAGGATTGTATTTTTCTTAGCACTTCACTAATAAAAATACGCCTTCTGCGTCGGGGGATACGTTTGAGTCTTTCATATCAATTGCTTTACTTGTAGCAAGCGTATCAGCAATTTCTATTGGGGCTAAAGCTGCTTGTTTGGCAGCGGAGCTTTTCATCAGCGTCTCCAAGGGGAGAAGCGGGGGATTGTTATGCTTTACTCTACGTTGGGGCGGCAAATTTCTGCCGCGAGCCTTGTTGTAACACTATTGGCTAGTCTAAGTTTTTTCTGGGTGCTAGGAGCGGCAAGTCAAACGGCATCAGGAGTGCTCAGCGTTGGTGCAACTGTGATTAACAGTTGTAATGTCAACCGCACGTTGGCCACGGAACTGCCGCGCCCACTGGACACACCGCGGCGTTTGCAGTGCTGGCAACCCGGCAGCCGCGAAGATAACCGCGTCAAACCCGATGTTTTTCTTCTGAATGAAGGGGGGAATCAACGCCGAGTGCTAGTGGTTTATTGATGGAACGTTAGGTTAACTTTTTGCTAAATCACGGCAACATTTTCGCGGCAGTGGCTCTCTAATATGGCAGGATGATGCAACATCTGAGATATTCACAGTGAGGGAGCCTTTTGGGTGTTGTCTTTACAATATGCGCCATGGTTGCAACGAAGAGCGCTAACAACCGCTACAGTTGCAATGCTATTAGTTGCGGGTCGGTTGCACGCCCAAACCCTTCAAGGCGATCGCCTCAACTTGAATGGGCGTGATTATCCGGTGGCTTGGAGTCAGTGGACCAACGAGCAAAATCAGCGGGTGACTGGCATTAGCGATGGCGCCCTTGCCCATCGGCTGGGGGTTCTCCTCGGTGAGACAACGGATCCATGGCAGCAGCCCGTGGCATGGTTTCAAGAGCAATTCCGTCCCTTGGCGGTTCGCTTCAGTTCTAATGGCATGTACCGCTATCTTGACATCACTCCCCTGATTCAAGCGCATCAGTGGCAAGTCCAACCCCAAGGCACGACGCTCCGGATCACAACCCCCCCTGCCCGTATTCTGAGCTGGCGGCAAGGACGGCAATCTTGGGGCGATCGCTGGGTGTTTGAGCTGGATCGACCCACCCCTTGGCAAATTAACCGTCTCACCTTTAGCCGCACTGGTACCACTCCCCGAGAGGTGAGTCTGACGATTGAAGCCAGTGGCCAGTTGGCAACCATTGCGGGGGTCAAGATTAGGACGGCAGCCAATCGCACTGTTCTGGAAACGCAGATTGCGGGCACAGCTCGTCCCGTTGCCTCGATGCTCTTAAATCCACCCCGCTTGGTGGTGGACTTTCGGAGTGAGGCCCCACCTCCCCGCACCCTCCAATGGGCACCGGGTCTGCGTTGGCAAGAACAAACCGTTCAATTGGGTGCGCGGCAATTTCCAGTCAGCCTGTTGATCCTCAATCCCCAAACCCCCGGGCTGCGCATTCGCCCCCTTGGGATGAGCCCCGCCACCGTGGTAGGTTTGGCCACCCTACCGGAGTTAGCTCAGCGGTGGCAAGCCGCTGCTGCCATTAATGCTGGCTTTTTTAATCGCGATCGCCAAGCTCCCCTTGGTGCCCTCCGGAGTGAGGGGAACTGGCTTTCAGGTCCGATTCTCAATCGCGGGGCGATCGCCTGGAATGACAACGGCCAAGTCTTGGTGGGTCGCCTGAGCCTACGCCAAACCGTAACCACCCCTACAGGCACCCTGCCTATTGTGAGCTTTAACTCCGGCTATGTCCAAGCAGGTCTTGCCCTGTACACACCCGCATGGGGCACGAGTTATACCCCTAAAACGGGCAATGAGACCGTGATTACCGTTCGTAACCAGCAAGTGATTAGCCAGCGCCCTGCCAGTAGCAACCAGCCGCAAGCAATCCCCATTCCAACCGATGGCTATCTCTTGGTGACCCGGAACTTTAACGCTGCCCTTGGTCATTTTCCTGTGGGAACCTCCCTGCAAATCAACACCAGTACGGTGCCCGCTAGCTTTGATGCCTTTCCCAATATCGTGGGGGCAGGTCCGTTGCTGGTGGAGCAGGGACGAGTGGTGCTCAATGCTGCTCTCGAGCAATTTGGCGCTGGCCTTGATGCCCAAGCGGCGCCCCGCAGTGCCATGGGCAACCACCGCGATGGCAGCATTATTTTTGTTACCACCCACAACCGCGTGGGGGGCTCTGGTCCGACCCTCGCTGAATGGGCTCAGATTGCTCAGCAACTGGGTTTAGTGAATGCCGTGAACCTCGATGGCGGTAGCTCTAGTGCGCTTTACCTCGGCGGAGTACTCGTAGATCGTCACTCGGTGACCACAACACGAGTCAACAGCGCTATTGGAGTATTCTGGCAACCAACCCCCTAGCCCAGCAGTGGCAGTCAGAAATCGGGATGACAGGATTTGAACCTGCGACCCTCTGCTCCCAAAGCAGATGCGCTACCAAGCTGCGCTACATCCCGGCACTGATTCTCTTATCTTATCATCCTATTTGGGTTGCAGCGTTAAGCGGCTATCACTGCTCTAGGCGTTTAAACTCACCTTAGGGAGCCTCGGAGGAGAGTCCAGAGCGAATGGTTTCCACCAACTCTTCACTGTGCCAAGGCTTATACAAACAACGGTGCAAATTGGCTTGCTCGATGGCTCTTTGAATGGCCGCTTCGTCCGCTTGACCGGTGAGCATGACTTTCACCACTTGGGGAAACCGCTGATGCACCTGAATTAAAAATTCATCACCTCGTACCCGCGGCATCAACCAGTCCGAGACAATGACGATAATATCGACACTGTCTTCTTGCAACTCATCGATAATTTCTAAGGCTTCCTCGGCACTTTCTGCGGTTTCGTAGAGATAGCGCTCCCCAAAAGCGGTACGCAACTGGGTGCGCAGGCTTTCTAAAATCACGCGTTCATCATCAACACAGAGAATTACGGGCTTTGGCATAGCAGTCCCTACGCAAAGGGTAAACGAACACGGAATTGGGTACGACCCGGTTGAGACTCAACCTCAATGTGGCCTTGGTGCTTGTCGATAATTTTGCGAACAATGTCCAGCCCCAAACCATTCCCCTCACCAATAGGCTTTGTGGTAAAAAAGGGCTCAAAAATCCGCGGCAGAACTTCCGGTGGAATGCCGCAGCCGCTGTCCGTAATTTCAACCCAGAGTTGGGATTGCTCTTGGCGCACGGCAATTTCGAGGCGTCCGCGATCCTCCATGGCATGCAGGGCATTGTGAATTAGGTTTGTCCACACCTGGGTGAGTTCATCAGGATAGCAAAGGATTTCGGGAACAGGGTCGTAACGGCGCACCACCTCAACCCCATGCTTCAATTTGTTGTGATAGAGGGTGAGAACGGCTTCAATGCCATCAATCACTTGCGCTGCAATTTTTTGGCTGGACTGATCCACCCGTGCATAGGTTTTCAGGGCAAACACGACCTTGGCCGCCCGCTCAATGGCGGTGGTAATGGTGTGGGTACTCCGCTCAAGCAAAGCTAACTGGTGAGCAAGATTCACTGCCTCCTGACCTTGAGCTGTTTGCAGAAGCGCTAGGGGTACGGCCTCCTCTGCCAGCACTCCCATATCCACTAAGGTGTCTGCCCACACATCGGCGCTGGCAATACCATGCTGTTCAAGAAACGTCATCAACTGTCGTTTGTACTGCCGCCGCTCGCGACTGGAAAGAGCTAGGGAGTCAGCGCGAGACAAGCTACATAACTGTTGAAACTGCTGAAAAGTTGTCTCAGGGAGTTGCCGCACGAGTGTCGGTAACAGGGGGAGCGATCGCTCACTACACAGGTTAATGGTTTCAATCGAGGATCGAATAGCCCCCAAGGGGGTGTTAATTTCGTGGGCAACCCCCGCCACTAACTGACCGAGAGCCGCCATTTTTTCGGAATAGATGAGATCTTGCTGGGCTTTTTGCAGTTGGCTGAGGGTTTCCTCTAACTTTTGATTTTTTTGTTGTAAGTGTTGCTCTGCCGCTTGCAGGCGCGCCAAGGCCTGATGTTGAGCCGTAATATCTTGGACAAATCCCTCAAAGTAGCGGATGTGCCCCTCAAGAGAACGCACCACTCGACAGGTTTCGGAAATCCAACAGCGGGAGCCATCGCGGCGATAAACCTCGGACTCAAAATTAGTGAGTGTATCCTGATGTGCCATCAACTCAACAAAGCGTTGCCGCTGCCGGGGATCTACGTAAAGACACTGCCGGACATTGGGTTGCTCCTCCAACAGTTGGCTCGGGGAATCATAACCGTAAATTAAAGCCAAGGCGCGATTGGCACGGATATAATTCCCCTCCAAATCTGTTTGGAAAATCCCCACAACGGCATTCTCAAAGATGCTTTGGAAGCCAAATTCGTCCGGGAAGGGAGTTGCAGAGGTCATCGGGGAGGCTCCCACGGGTCATTCATGGGTACCTCCACTAGACTATGCCAGCATGGGCAGGCAGGCAACTTTCCCTAGTGGGCTGACTTGGCAACGGTCTTCGAGTGGTGATGATGGTTCGATGTGGCCGGGCGCGGCTGAATCACGCCAAAGCCACCATGGTTGCGCTCATAGACGACGTTGATTTCGCCAGTCTCCTGATTCCGGAAGACGTAGAAGTCATGATCCACCATTTCCAAGTGCTCTAGGGCTTCTTGGATGGTCATGGGGGGCATGGCAAAGTATTTCATGCGCACCACTTGCTCTGGTAGTTGGGGGGTGCGATCGCCCACAAGATCGCCGACAACAGTGGGTTCTGGAACGGCACTGGCCTCTTTAGTGCGGGCTTTATCTTGGCGTTTCTCTTTAAGTTTACGAAGTTTACGGGCAATTTTATCGGCAACGAGATCAATGCTGGCGTAAAGATTTTCGCTACTTTCCTCGGCACGAATCACTGACCCGTTGACAAATAGAGTGACTTCAGCAGTTTGCTTGGGAGCAGTGCTGCGATTACGCGCCACGGAGAGGTGAACGTCAATTTCGTTGATGACATTTTGAAAATGACTGGCAGCTCGCTCAATTTTTTGGTTCACATAGCTGCGAATGCCATCGGTAATGTCAATATTTTTACCATGAATCACTAGCCTCATAGGGTTGCCTCCCCTGAGCAAAAAACGAAAGAAATCAAAGGCTGCTCTACCCTCACCCTAGCATTTTCGTATTCGAGATTACAGGCCACCCCAGCCCTCTTCACTTTTTTTCGTCTTCTGTGATAATTCTTATTTTCTAGCGCTTGACAAGGCTCAATGCTTTATGGATAGGCCTATTGGCTGGCATTGTCCCCTCGGCTTAATTCCTTACCCCCAAGCGTGGGCATGGCAGCAACAGTTAGTGACGCAGCGTCGCTGCAACCCCGACTTGCCCGATGTTCTCTTAACCCTGCAGCACCCCCCTATTTATACCCTTGGTCAAGGGGCAACCACAGATCACCTCCACTTCCAACCGCATGATTCGGCAATTCCCGTGCTGCGGGTGGAACGGGGTGGGGAAGTCACCTACCATTGCCCGGGGCAACTTGTGGCCTACCCCATTTTGAATCTGCGGCGGCATCGCTGTGATTTGCACTGGTATCTCCACCAACTGGAGGAAGTCATCATCCAAACGTTAAGGATATACAACATTAAGGGGGAGCGACTGGCTGGCCTCACAGGAGTTTGGGTGGAAGGGTTCAAGGTGGCCGCAATTGGGATCAAAGTGAGCCGCTGGCTGAGCTTCCATGGCCTTGCCCTCAACGTCACGAATGACTTGCGCGGGTTTGGGCAAATTGTCCCCTGTGGGATTGGCGATCGCCCCGTGGGGAACCTTCGGCAGTTCCAACCCGACATTGAGTTTGAAGCCGTGCGGCAGCACCTGAGTCAGTCTTTTGGCCGAGTTTTTAACCTGCATATCGAAGCCCGATCCCTTGGAGAACTTCTTAGAGACCCTGAATGCAGTGGGTGGCAAGCATGATCCCGAATCGTAGGCTGACAAAATTTAACTTTTATTTCAGAAGTTGGCTGTTATGAATTGGCAACTTTAAGGGCACAATTTAAGTCTAAGTAGATTGGGATACAGGTCGCAAAATTTACTCCTGCTAGGCTAGCCCTAAACGCCATTCCCAAGTTGTTCTGGTGAGTCGTTATCTTCGCCAACGTGACACCTCAGACAAACCTGACGCCCTGAAGCACGCTACAGCTATCCCTTTGAATACCGTTGGACTCTGTGTTGCTATGATGAACACCGCCGCAAAAACCTTAACACCCCCCAGTATGAGCACCGATATGGTGCGCACCTATCTTCAAGAAATAGGCCGCGTGCCGCTCCTGAGTCATGAACAGGAAATTATTCTTGGTAAGCAAGTTCAGCAAATGATGGCGCTGCGGGAAAAGCACGATGCCCTAGCAGCCTCCTTGGGGCACGACCCCACCTTTGAGGAGTGGGCGGCAGCCTGCAACCTCAGCCCGAAAGAATTACACAGCATCCTTAAGCGGGGTCAGCGAGCTAAACAAAAAATGATTGAGGCCAACCTGCGACTGGTGGTTTCGGTCGCCAAAAAATATCAAAAGCGGAACCTAGAGCTCCTCGATTTGGTGCAAGAAGGCACCCTCGGCCTTGAGCGGGGGGTGGAAAAATTTGATCCCACCCGCGGCTACAAGTTTTCCACCTATGCCTACTGGTGGATTCGCCAAGCCATTACCCGCGCCATTGCCCAACAGGCGCGCACGATTCGCCTCCCCATCCATATTACGGAGAAGCTGAACAAAATTAAGCGGACGCAGCGGGAACTCTCACAGCAACTGGGGCGCAGTGCCACACCAGCGGAGGTAGCCGCCGCTTTGGAACTGGAGCCAGAACAAATCCGTGAATATCTGACCTTGGCACGCCAGCCCGTCTCCCTTGACCTACGGGTGGGGGATAACCAAGATACGGAACTGGGCGAATTGCTGGAGGACAACAGCATTTCGCCGGAGCAGTTCACCACCGTGGAGTCGCTGCGGGACGATGTGCATCTGTGGCTGGCGGAACTGCCCCCCCAACAACGGCAAGTGCTGACGCTGCGCTATGGCCTCAGCGATGGTCAAGAACTGTCCTTGGCCAAGGTGGGAGAACAGCTCAACCTCAGCCGTGAGCGGGTACGGCAACTGGAACGGCAAGCCCTTGATCACCTGCGGCGGCGGCGCCAGCAAATGTATGAATACCTCGCCAGCTAGGGCATGATGCATCCATGGTCGGCAGCGGATTGGATTCGGGCACTCCACCTGCAGCCCCACCCGGAGGGAGGCTATTTTGCCGAGGTGTACCGTGCCTCCGGCAACATTCCCGCCGCTGCCTTACCTGCGGAGTTCGCAGGGGGCGATCGCCCCTACAGTACCAGCATTTACTTTCTGCTGCGGTCGGGGGAGCGATCGTTCCTCCATCAAATGGCTAGCGATGAGGTGTGGCACTTTTATGCCGGTAGTAGCTTAAGCATCCATGTGATTAGCGCCAGCGGTGCTTACGAACGCTTACTCTTGGGAATCAATGTCGAGGCGGGTGAGCGCTTACAGCAGGTAGTACCCGCAGGCGTGTGGTTTGGTGCCACGGTGAATGATCCCGATAGTTTTAGCCTTGTGGGCTGTACCGTTGCCCCCGGATTTGACTTTCGCGATTTTCGCCTAGGCCAGCGACAAGATCTGCAACGGCAGTTTCCCCAGCACGCTCCCCTTATTGCCCAACTCACCCCTGAGCCTAAACACTAAATAACGTGCGTAAGCGGTGGCGAATCCAGTGCAAGGGCGGCGTAGAGGAGCGGTCTTTCCCATTGATGCCCACTAAGCCCAACTCCTGTAGCACCTGTTGACGCGCCGCTAACTCATGGGCAATTTCTTCTGTCAATTGCGGCTGTGCCTGCAGAAGGCGCTGTACGGCTGTACGATGCACCACAAAGAGGATCGTCTCTTCAAGGGTGCGCACGGTTGCTGATCGCGGCATCCCCGTCAACACCGCTATTTCGCCAAAGAAATCCCCTTGGTAGAGGGTGGCTAGAATTTGATCCAAGTGTTCAGAGCGAACTTCCACGGATCCCTCTAAGACAATGTAAAAAGCATCACCGGGCTCTCCTTCACGGAAGATAATTTCACCAAGGCCGTAACGCTGGCGCGTGCCCAGCTCAACTAGCATTTGTAAATCCGCATTAGAGCAGCGGGAAAAGCAGCTCATGTTGCGCAACAGTTCTGTCAAGGGGGGCAGGGGCGTGCTGGATTTAGGCTTGGCGACACTGGTGCTGGCCTCCGTTACTTCTGCCAATTCAGGAGCCGTTGGGACAGAACGGCGATAATAGCGGGCAACAGAGCGTAACTCGCCGAGATCCCGCAGGCGCAGATCGAGCTGGGGAAAGGGAATTTCAATGTCCCGCTGGCGCAACTCTTGCTCAATCAGAAAATTCAGAGCACTTTTGATCGGTTCGGAGTCTTGGGGGCGATTGATCCACACTAAGAGTTCAAACATATAGGCGCTGTTGCCAAAGCCACGGAACCAAACGCTGGGGGGCGGGCTCAACAACACCCGCGGATCCTGACGGGCGGCGCTCAGAAGTGCTTCAGTCACCAACACAGTGTCACTGCCGTAGGCCACACTCACGGGAATGTGAATGCGGGTATCAGGACTGCCATAACTCCAGTTGACAACGTTCTTTTCAATAAAGCGGTTGTTAGGAACAATGACGTACTGACTATCGTTGGTGCGAATAATCGTGGCGCGAATGGAAATTTTTTCGACGGTGCCGAGCAGGCCATCCACTTCAATGAAGTCTCCCACTTTGATGGGATGCTCTAGAAGAATGGCTAGGCCGCTAATGAAGTTACTGGCTAAGGATTGCAAACCAAAACCAAAACCAATCCCGAGTACCCCTGCCAGCACTGTTAGGGAACTGAGGTCAATGCCTGCGGTTTGCAAAACAACAATAAAGCCAATAAAGCTCAGGCTGTAGCTGACCACGCGGGTAATGGTTTCTTGGCTGCCCCGATCCACCCGCAGTTGGATAAGAATACGGTTTTTAATCCATTCACTGACCCAGCGGGAGATAAAAATAACACTAATGGATAGAAAAAGAATGATAAACAAGAAGTTCAGCGTGATTTCTGTGCGCCCCAACTGCATAAAGGGGGTGTTGAAAATAACAAAAATCCGCTCGAGAAAGAAGGAAATTGTGCTGTCAATGCGATCGTGCCAAGGGGATAAGCTTTCAACCGACTGCAAGACCCATGACAGCACCATTGCCCACAGGAGAATTCGCAGCGTCAGTTGCATTAGGCTGCTGCCGAGGCTCAGCCATGGCCGCGCTGTTGTTGAAAGTTGCTGATTGAGTCGCTCTTGTAGCTGCCGGAGCCCTAATTGAATGAGTAGCCAATCGGTCAGGAGGGCGATCGCCACAATGACAACAATTTGCAGGGCTTCAAAGAGAGCAAATCGTAAGCGTTCACTGCGGGGCACCTGGGCTAGCAAAATAGCAATCGGAGTTGTTGCCAGACCTAAACCGAGGTATTTCATCATGATTGGCGTTGCTGCGAGCGCGCTGCTTTAATGACTTCAACAACCGCGGTATGTTTCCCCTCCAGTGCCCACACCATGGCCGTCCATGAATTCTGATCCTTGGCATTCAAATCTGCCCCCGCCGCAATGAGTTGACGCGCCGTTGCTGCCTGTCCTTTAGCTGCTGCGGCCATGAGGGGAGTCAGACCAAACGCTGTTGTGGCGTTGACCTCTGCGCCAGCTCTGAGCAGCCGTTCAACAATGGTGGTAAAACCACCCGCTGCCGCAGCCATCAGAGGAGTCCAGCCTTCGCTATCCCCTTGGGAGGCATTTGCTCCCGCTGCGAGGAGCGCATCAACAATCTCAGTGTGCCCCAACTCTGCGGCCATAGCCAAGGGAGTCGTTCCAGTTTCGTTAATTTCGTTGGGGTCAGCCCCGCTGGCGATCGCATCTGCCACTGCGCTATGATCACCTTTTTCAATCGCTGCGAACAACTCGCTCATAATTCAATTCAGAGGTGCCAACTGCACGCTTTTCTTCTTCAAAAATAGCCTATCTGGCAATGCCCATCATCAGCGTTCCTCTTGCTAGCGGCACGATCTGTAACTACCAGTGATCTTCTGTCTTTGGGCACCCAGCGCAGTCAGAGAAAATAATTCCAGAACAGTCTTGTCATGACCAAGTAGGGATTGTTATAATCATAAAGCACTTTTGCGCCGGGATAGCTCAGTTGGTAGAGCAGAGGACTGAAAATCCTCGTGTCGCCAGTTCAATTCTGGCTCCTGGCATCTCAGTTGAAAACCATAAAGCCTCTGAACCCTCGATCATTCAAGGGTTTCAGCAATACCCTATTTTGGGCTTCTTTGCTAATTCCGACCAATGATGGCTATTAGACACTCAAAATCTAGGCAAAATCTAGACAAGAGTGTCCATAGAACACTTGGAACCAGAATGACATAGGACACTTAGCTTTTTGGAGAAATAGTTTTTATGGTCTGCCAATTCGCTGGGGATCTACCTTAAGCCGCGTTGCAAGGGCGCGCAACAGTCGTAGATCTGTATCCGTCAGCTGCGGATCACTCTGAACTTGGCGGATTAAGTCGTAAAGCTGTTCTTGGGCGCGGTCAAGGTTCAGGGTGAAGCCTAAAACATCCCCGACGGTAACCAAATCCTGCACCAAGGGACTGAGTTGGGCAAGGGTGGCACTGTCGAGGTGATGTGCCAAGTGGCGCAAACAATTACCAATTTGTTGCTCCAAGAGTCGTTGCTGCTCTTTCAGGCTCAGGTGGCAGTTGAGCAGGCGTGCTTCGCGGGCGATCGCCCCCAATTCGGTGAGATGACTGCGAATTTCCGCCATGGGGAGGGCACTGGGATCGCTCAGATCTTGCTCCAAATGGCGTAAATGGGTAATGGCGCGATGGGTCAGAGCGACTGCCGCCGCCACCTGCAGCTCTTGGGGCACACTTAGGCCATCCCGCTGAAACCCCATCAAAATGCCGTAGTTATCCCGATAGACTTGGGTATAAAGCTGATCCAAACGGGTGAGGGTTTCCCGCGTCAGCACCCCCATTAAGCGATGCCGTTCCTCCGCAAACAGATCGTTGAGGCCGTAAGCCACAGCCCCAAAAGCCTCGGTCATGGCCATGACCACCCGTGCGGCACTTCCTTGCTGGAGTACTTGGAGCAGTTTCGTTTTCATTTGGCTGTACTCGCGTCGCCCCTGAAAGGGTTGGATTGCGCAGTGAAAATCCCAGCCCCCAAGGTGCAGTACGGCAAAGACCAAGGCTTGGCTTTCTGTGGTAATGGTGGAAGTGAGGTGAATTTGCCCCACCGCTAGGGTTAAGCTGCCCATGCGCTGCAGGTGATAATCCACCTGTTCAATGTCGTAGCAGTAAAGGTGATGCTGACGGGCATAGGTGCTAAACAGAGAACTCATCGCATAGTGGGCCGCCACCTGATGCAGGCTAATCTGTGCCGTTTTCACTAACTGGTGATACACTGTCGCACCATCGCCAAACATGGGGACATTGCTGGGGGCGGCAGCTAACTGGCGGATAAATTCTTCCTCAAGGTGGACGCCAGCCACATCTCCTGCCAGTTCAATCGCCCGAGCAGCATAGCGGAGAATTTGGACGCCTTCGGGTCGGGAGAGTTCATCAAAGAACCAGCCACAACTGGTGAACATCAGGAGGGCGTGGTGCTGCATTTCCAACAGCCGGAGAGCATCAATCCGCTCGTTGGCGCTTAAGGGTCGGCGTTGGTGTTGCTCAAAAAAAGTGGCGATCGCCTCAGGGGAGCGATCCTGCAGGAGGGTAATGTAGGCATCCCGAGCCGCCCACACATCTTGGAACAGCTCTATACCGAGGGTTTCATAAATGTCAATCAGTTCATCCCGCAGCCAGTTGAGGCTATCGCGCAGGGGGCGTCGCCAGTGTTGGTGCCATTCGCCACCGCCACCACAACCACAGTTGGCCTGCCACCGATCCACTCCGTGGGCACAACTCCATGCCGTCACAGGCTTGAGCTCCACTTCCCACGTAGGGGGGAACAGGCTCAGGTAGTAGGCAAAGTTCGTGACGCGCCAGCCCCGCTGCGGAAATTCCACCTTGAAGGCATAGGCCAGCGCTTTTTCACCCCCCCGCTTGTGGTGACCAAACGTTTCACCATCGGTGGCCACAGCAATAATTTGACTGGGTCGATGATCGCCACGCACTGCCTGCCCTAAACGACCCGCTAAGAATTGGGAGCTAGTGAGCAGGTCACTAAAGCCGAGATCGCGAGAAATTGGACCATCGTAAAAGAAAATGTCGATGTAGTGGCGATCGCTACCGGGTAGATAACAGCGATAGGGGCGGGTGGGATCAATTTGGCCGCCACTGACCTCCTGCCACTCAGCATCTCCCCCTGTCACTATGGGGCGACACCGTTGGGCTTGCGAGGGCGCTAAAATCGTAAAGCGAATCCCCTCTTCAATCAGTGCCGCTACCGTTTCATAATCAATGGCCGTCTCGGCAAGCCACATCCCTTCCGGGTCGCGACCAAAGCGGCGCCGAAAATCGGCCTTGCCCCAACGAATTTGGGTCAGCTTATCGCGGTAGTTGGCCAGGGGCAAAATGATGTGGTTATAGACTTGGGCGATCGCATTGCCATGCCCCTGAAAGCGCTGACAACTAAGGCGATCGGCTTCAATAATGCGCTGATAAACCTCGAGATCGTAGCGCTCGAGCCAACTAAAAAGGGTTGGCCCAATATTAAAGCTGAGGTACTCAAAATTATTGACAATATCGATGACCTCGCCGCGATCATTCAAAATGCGGGCGAAAGCATTGGGGCGATAGCACTCGTAGTAGATGCGTTCATTCCAGTCATGGAAGGGCTGGGCACTGGGTTGCTGTTCAATAGCACCAAGATAGGGGTTTTCGCGGGGGGGTTGATAAAAATGACCGTGAATGGTGATGTGCACTCCCAAGGCCAAGGCGGGATCGCTAGCAGCCAAGACATCGGCTGACCGCGGCGGACTTTCTGGCGCGTTTAACATGCAATCACCACAAAACAGCACTCTTTGATCATCGGGGTTGAACGTGGTCTTGGCCTAACCTGTGATGAAACTTTAACTATTGCAATAGAGATTTACTGCTGATTAACCCTAGGGCACGACGAGCACTGGGCAAGGCGCCAAATTAATGACACGGTTACTAACGCTTTCCTGAAAGCCCTCCGGTGTCAAGCCTGTGCCGCGGCAGCCCATGACAATTAAACTGGCGTTAATTTCATCCGCCACATCACAAATTACAAAGGCGGGTTTACCGTGGCGCAGTAGGGTTTCAGCCGCAATCTCTTGCTGGGCAAAGGCCTCTTTAGCAGAGGCTAAAAAGTTGGAAATCGCGGATTCTAGGGCAGCATCCGGCTCAGGCGATTCCTCCACCGACAGTAACACCAGCTCGCTTTGACAGAGTTTTACCAGTTGCACAACCGTAGGAATAGCTTCTTGGGTATCACGGCTGCGGTCAATGGGGAAAAGAATAGTTTTGAACATCGGCATCACCTCTGGGATTCGTTGCTGGGGTACATGGTTGGGTAGAATGAGGTCTAGGTGAGGGATTTGTAACGTTTCACTCCATCGCTGGCCGGGATTTCCATGCCCCTAGTACTATCATCCATGTTTTAACGCATTTAGGAGGCTTAAGCGTGTCTAAAAAATCGGTTGCTCAGTTATCTGCCGCAGACTTAACCGGAAAGCGAGTTCTGGTACGCGCTGACTTCAATGTTCCCGTAGATGGGAATGGAGTTATTACAGACGATACCCGTATTCGCGCAGCCTTCCCCACCATCCAAGACTTAATTAGCAAGGGTGCCAAGGTGATTTTAGTAAGTCACTTTGGACGACCCAAGGGTGTTGACGACAAGCTACGCTTAACCCCTGTGGCACAGCGACTCTCAGAGTTGCTGCACAAGCCCGTTCCCAAGCTGGACGACTGCATTGGCGAGGCAGTGGTAGCCCACACCCAGGCCATGGCCAATGGCGATGTGTGCTTACTGGAAAACGTGCGCTTCCATCCGGAAGAAGAGAAAAACGATCCGGAGTTTGCCAAACAACTGGCGGCCTGCGCCGATGTTTACGTCAATGATGCCTTTGGTACCGCGCACCGCGCTCACGCCTCCACTGTTGGTGTCACCCAATACCTGCGCCCTGCCGTCGCCGGATTTTTAATTGAAAAGGAACTGGAATACCTACAAAATGCCATTGAGCACCCACGGCGTCCCTTGGCCGCTATTGTCGGTGGCTCTAAAGTGTCTTCAAAAATTGGCGTTATTGAATCCCTTTTAGAAAAAGTTGATAAACTGCTAATTGGCGGCGGCATGGTCTTTACGTTCTACAAAGCCCGTGGTCTCAACGTTGGCAAGTCCCTCGTCGAAGAAGATAAATTAGACCTTGCCCAAAAATTAGAAGCGAAGGCTAAGGAAAAGGGAGTTGAGCTGCTGCTGCCGACAGATGTGGTGGTGGCGGATGCCTTTGCCCCTGATGCCAATAGCCAAGTGGTGAGTGTTGAGGCCATTCCCGACGGCTGGATGGGCTTAGATATTGGTCCGGCTTCCGTTGAACTTTTCAAGGGGGCGCTGCAGGACTGCAAAACGGTCATTTGGAACGGCCCGATGGGGGTCTTTGAGTTTGACCAGTTTGCCAAAGGCACGGAGGCGATCGCCCGCTGTCTGGCCGAACTCACTAGTGAAGGGGTCTCAACCATTATTGGGGGTGGCGACTCGGTAGCTGCGGTTGAGAAAGTTGGCGTTGCCGATCGCATGAGCCACATTTCTACAGGCGGTGGCGCCAGCCTAGAACTCCTTGAGGGCAAGGAACTCCCGGGCATCGCTGCCCTTGATGATGCTTAGGGGAATCCCTACCTCAGCCCTTGCTGCCCCGCACTGCTGGGGCTTTTTTGTGGCTGCTGGCAGTGTCAGTAATAATTCTTAACTTGCCAGAAAAGGTTAAATCCACGACCTGTGAGCAAGGCAGAATCCTTGCAAATCAAAGGTTTTGGCTATTTCTAATACATAAAAGTGCCCCAAAGCCATATATCTTAAAGGTTTCACGGTTCCAGTTTGAGACTTGCTGTTCTAGAATGAGGCTTGAAAGCAAGTATAGGCAAGGGTTTCATGCCTTTTACCCAATTGCCACTGAAACCAGACAACTTTTAACGTTTTTGGAGTATTTGCATGAATAAAGCTGAGTTAGTGGATGCGGTGTTTGGGCGCACCCACAATAGCAACAATGTCACCAAGAAACAAGTGGAGGCAATTATCTCCGCCACGGTGGAGGAAATTATGGAGGCCGTATCCAAAGGGGATAAGGTGACCCTCGTGGGGTTTGGTGCCTTTGAACCACGGCAGCGCAAGGCACGGGAAGGTCGCAATCCTAAAACTAAGGAAAAAATGCAAATTCCAGCCACCACGGTTCCTGCCTTTTCCGCTGGAAAACTGTTTAAGGAAAAAGTCGCCCCGTCAGCCCCAGCCGCCGTCAAAGGGAAGAAAAAATAGACCTCCAACCACCGCGCCATGGGGGAAATTTAGTTTGGGCAGCAGCGATCGCCGGGTGTCGGCCTCAGGATCTACTGGATTTTTCCGCCAGCTTGAATCCTCTGGGGCCACCTGCCTCTGTGGTCGCTGCTTTGCAGGCAGCGATTCCCACCATTCGCGACTATCCTGACCCCAACTGCACAGCTCTACGGCAAGCCCTCGCAACCGCCTACCGCCTTCAGCCTGAAACCCTCTTAGTAGGTAATGGCGTGGCGGAGCTGTTGACGTGGATGGGGCGGGACTGCGCTACCTGTAGGCAGGTGTACTTAATCAGTCCTTACTTTCAGGACTATCGCCGGGCTCTGAGCGCCTTTGCTGCTCCCGTGCAGACAATTCCCTTAGAGCACGTGCGCCACAATCTCGACCCCCTTGCCGCGGTGCTGCAGCCCCAAGATGCGGTGATTGTAAATAATCCCCATAATCCCACCGGCCACTTGTGGGAGCGCTCAGCGCTGCTGCCGCTGTTGGCGACCGGAGCAACGGTGATTGTGGATGAAGCCTTTATGGACTTTTTGCCCCCTGCCACCAGCCAGAGCCTCTTAGAACAGGTGTCGATTTATCCCAATTTAGTTGTTTTGCGATCGCTGACGAAGTTCTTTGGCCTAGCGGGATTGCGCTTGGGCTTTGCTGTCAGTCAACCGGAACGGCTGCAGCGGTGGCAGCAATGGCGGGATCCTTGGAGTGTGAATACCCTTGCTCAGATAGCGGGCATCACTGCCGTGGGCGATCGCCCCTTTCAGGAACGCACGTGGCAGTGGCTCGTACCCGCTCGCCGGGACTTCGCAGCCGCACTCGCTCAGATTCCCGGTTTGCAGGTGATGGCTCCTAGCCATGGCAACTTTTTGCTCGTTGCCGCCGCAGACTCTGTCATTCCTCTGCAGCGCTATCTCTTAGTACACCATCAAGTGCTCATTCGTGACTGCGTGAGCTTTCCAGAACTGGGGGAGCGATACTTTCGGGTGGCGGTGCGCCAGCCGTGGGAACAAGAGCGCCTCCTCAAGGGGTTGGCTGATTACTATCAGCGCGTCTAAGGGCTGTCAAGGAACATCCGAACGGCAGTGCGAATCCGCTGAGCATCGGCGGGGCTTTGGCGGGGATTCCCGGCGCGGTGCCCCCAAATAGAATCAATGACTTGAAACTGAGCCTTGGGAATCAAGGCCGCCTCAGCCGCGCAATCTTCCCGCGTAAAGTAAAGGTCAGTACTGGCGGCCATGACAAGGGTTTCGGCTGTAATCTGCCCTAGGGCTGCTGCGTAGTCCCCATCTGGACGCAGTTGCCCCACATCACAGGCCAGCCATGTATCAATCATGGCCAATAAGTCGTGGGGGTCGCGGCGACGATAGTTGGCTTCCCAGCCCCGCTCAATGTAGTCCGTCAGGGACGTGTAACCAAAGTCACGGTAGAGACCTTGGCGATAAAAGGCTTGCGAGGCTGCCCAACTGGCGTAAATGTAGCTAAAGGCACGATACCCGCGCTCAGGAATAGCCTGAAAACGCTGCCCATCCCAAGCAGGATCAGCGGTGAATGCTGCCCGTAAACTTTCGAGGAAAAGTTGGTTGTGGGGCGTGGTGCGCGCCGTGCCACACAGAGCCACCAGCCGCCGCACGCGATCGCCAAAGTGAACCCCCCAATAGTAGGCTTGCTGGGATCCCATAGACCAACCATAGATGAGGGCAAGCTCTTCGATCCCAAAAACCGCCGCCAGTAATTGGGACTGGGCACGGATGTTGTCCCAATGGCTAAACCAGAACCCCGTTTCCCGCAGGCCACAGCAGGGGTCATTACTGGGGGAAGTCGATAAGCCATTCCCCAGCATATTGATAATAATGACAAACCACCGCTGGGGATCCAGAATGCCCTTTGGGTGAATCAGCCAATCAATATCGCTGTGCTGGGCACCGTAGGAGGTGGGGTAGAGAATGGCATTATTGCCGCGATATTCCCCATAGGTGGCATAGACCAGCCTTAGGGTGGGCAGCGTCACGCCGCAGGCAAGGGAAAAATTAGGGGTTTCCCAAACGCCAACCCTCATGCCGTTCTAAAGGAAGCGACAATTTGGCGGTGCACGTTGAGATAGCCCCGGATGCAGTGCTGAAGATGAGGTTGGAGGAAGGTATGCGCCTTGTCAAGGGCATGGAAAGGAATTGAGGGATAGAGGTGGTGCTCGGCGTGGTAGGGCATATTCCACATCAGCAGACGCACCGGCCACAGGGTAAGGGTGGTGCGGGTATTGGTGAGGCCATTGCCATCCTCACTGCAATTGGTGTGCTCCGCCAGCAAAATGAAGCGCAGTATTGGCTGACCCACTGCCAAGGGCAACATCCAGCCCACGACAATCCAAGGATAACCCAGCCCAAGGGAGAGGCCAGCCACGGCACCATAGACGGCCATCTGCCAGCGGGCTGAGCGGATGACCTCCGGGCGGGCTTCAGGACTGATGTAGGGATAACCCTCTAACCGACCGCGGACAAGGTTGACAAAGGTTTGGAACTTGCCCCACCACCACGGAATACCGCTGAGTTCCCAGAGGTACTGCCGCCAATTGGTGGGTTTAGGATCATCCAGTTCCGGGTCTTTACCGGCAATTTGGGTGTAGCGATGGTGCCACTTGTGGTAGCGGCGATAAAAGTCACTGTTGTAAAAGCACAGGAGCCCCCCCAACCAGGCGACGGCATCGTTGAGGCGCTGGCTGGCAAAAGCAGTGCGGTGGGAGCACTCGTGCAGAGCAGCAAAGAAGGTGGCCAAGCTAGTACCGTAGAGCAGGAGGGCCGGAATGGCTAACCACCAGCGATGTCCCAGTTGGGTTAACCAAACGCTGCCACTGAGGAGCAAGATGCCCAAATGCAGGGCGAGTTGCCGCAGCCCAGCCCAATTGGAGCGCTGGTTTAAGGTTTGCAGTGTCGCCGTATCAATGAGGGGAGGCGCAAACGTGGTCATGGCACCAAGGAATGTTCATCAGGGGTTGCTAATCCGCTAGCCTAGCGCGTTTTCCCCGTTGTGACCACCGAGTTCTAGCGGCCTTTGCGCCATTGCAGACCAGTGGCGATCGCCCCGTAAATGACGCTGTGAACCACCAGCATTCCCCAGTTGAGGAGCAGGTTGGTGAGGGTGGGTTCATAAACCGGACTCGGTTCAAAGGGTTGGGGTGGCGGCTCAAACAGGCCAAAGTCCGGCGGCGGGGGCACCATGGCATTGACATCCACAAGGGCACCGTAGGCACCCATGGTCCAGCGCCCAATCGTTAACCAAGAGAGCAGCACTGCTAAGCCGCTGAGCTTAAAGAGCACCCCGGCAAAAATAATTTGCGGCAGCAGCAGCGGTGGCAGGACTTTACTGGCCTGATCGCTATTGGTGACGGTACTAGAAATGAGCAACCCCAAGCTGAGGCTGGCCACCAAGGTTAAAAACGTGGTAATGGCGACCCCCACTGGCCAAGGTAGGAGGGCACCCTGAGGCAAACCAAAGCCCAAGATCAGCACGACCGTAATTAACAGGGCTTGAACCCCAGCCATGAGCTTGCCAAGGGTGAGTTTGGCCGCCATGTAGGCCCAGAGGCTGAGGTTGGCAAGGCGTTCGCGACGATAGATGGCCACTTCAGTAATCAGCGCCTGCGCCCAACCGGAGAGGCCGACCCATAGGCAAGCGCAGGTCAGCACAAACAGAACCCGCAGAGTTTGTGCCGCTTGCAGAAGGGGCGGAGGGTCTTGGGGCAAAAAAGGAGAGGTCTCCAAGGCAAAACGAGTGAGCAGCAGGGCAATGGGCACACTCACCAAATTGAGGGCGATGCTGAGGCGATCGCGCCCCATGAGGCACCATTGCCGTTGACACAGCACCCGCCACTGATAGAAATGGTTGGGGGCAGGCTGTTGACCGAGAGCAGACCCTTCTGGGGCACCAGTCCCAAGAGCAACATCGGTATTATCTTGAGATCGACTAACACTGAGGCGGTTCTCAAGGTAGTGCTTGTAGTCGGGCGATTGGCGAAACCGTTGACTCCACTCGTAGGCAGTGCGGTCATCCTCCCCTGACGCCAAAATGCCGTAAATCTCAGCCACCGAACTCAACGGCGCCGACTGCCGCGGACTAAAAAACTGACAGGCCCGCTCCGGTGGGCCAAAATAACATAGACGACCACCGCGCCCCAGAATCGCAAGGCGATCGCACAGATGGACATGGCTCGTGGCGTGGGTCACTAAAATAATCGTGCGCCCCTCATCGGCCAAGCGCCGCAGCAACTGCATCATGGATAAATCCAGCCCGGGATCCAAACCCGACGTAGGCTCATCGAGAAAGAACAGCTTCGGGTTGGCCAATAGCTCCACGGCAATACTCACCCGCTTGCGCTGGCCGCCACTGAGATCTGCAACTAATTGCTGCGCCACTGGCGTTAACTGCACTTGGTCAAGCACCCGCTGCACCGTTGCCTGCCGGGTGGTGGCATCGGTATCTGCCGGTAGGCGTAACTGGGCGGCGAACGTTAGCACCTCCTGAACGGTTAGGCGGGTATGGACAATGTCGTCTTGGGGGACATACCCCGTTTGGTGGCGATAGGCACCACGATTTTGATAAAGGTTTTGCCCATTCAGGAGCACCTGCCCTGCTTGGGGAGGGGTCAACCCCATCAGCACTTTCAGGAGGGTCGATTTACCCGTGCCACTACCGCCGACAACACCAATGAGTTGTCCGGGTTCAGCCACAAACGTCACGTCCGCCAGCAGCAGGCGATCGCCCTGGGGAGTGGCCACCCGCCGTTGCAGTTGCAGCGCGTCAAGGCGAATTTGACTGCCCTGATCCGTAACCTCTAGCACCTCATTACGGTAGAGCAGGCCAAAAGGACCAATGCGAATTTGGTCACCATTTTGCAGCGTGTGGGGGCCTTTCAGAAGTTGGTTATTGACGTAGGTGCCGTTGCTGCTGTTTAAGTCCCGCAGCACGTAAAGACCAGCGGGGGTGCGATCAATACTGGCATGGCGCTGGGACACCGTAGGGGCATCTAATTGCCAGTGCTGGTAGCTGGTCGTTGCCTCGCGTCCAAGGGTCAGTGGCCATTGGCTGAGTTTTTTCAGGTGCAGCCGTCGTTGCTGTGGTAGCGGTGGTGGTGTGGGGGCACCCGCGGACTGAACCTGCACCAGTAACTGCACTTTGTTACTGGGGTCTTGGCCAATTTCAAGCCGTAGGGTTTCCCTGAGGGGAAAGGCTTCTGCTACCCCCACACGCGTGTGCTCATGGAAAATGCCATTGGTGCTGCGCCGCTGGTCACCATCCCCATCCCAGAGACCATAGATTTGCCCCTCTCTAACCAAGACCGCATGACGACTGGAGATGACCCCCCACACCGGATCATCAGGAACAACCAAATCCGCCCACTGGCGATCGCGCCCCAAGCGATGCTGGGGTTGCGTGAGGTGATAGACGAGGGTTTGGCCTTGGCTTTCGAGGGTCAAGGTCACCGTTGGCAGCTCAAAAACTGTCTTGACGGGCATGACACCTCCCTTCAACGCGGTGCACTATCCCCACAATACTAAGCCCATCTCGTAGGGATGACTGAGGTAAGCATGGCGGGGCAACAGTTGCAGGGCAATCCCCTGATAACCACTGCTGTCGTAGCTCACTTGGGCGGTGTAGATACTATGGCCTTCGGGAGTGGTCGAGGCAAAACTCATTAAGGTGGGGCAGGCCTCCTCCAAAAGGCCAGCTTCATTGACCCGTCCCTGAAAAAGGGTGACTTGGACATCGCGGGGTTCGAGTTGGCCAAGGGCAATCACTGCTTTGACCTCTAACACCTCTCCCACTTGTAGGGTCTGCTCCTGCGAGGTTTCAACGGCAATAAGTTGAATGGCATACCAGTGCTCAAATACTCGTGCTTTCCACTGCGCCAGTTCCTTCGCGGCTGCGTAGTTATTTTCCTGCAAAACAAAGTAGCGATCGCTGGCCGGAAAGTAGCCCCGGTGGGCATACTCCCGCACCATCCGCGCCGTATTGAATTGGGGCGTATTGAATGAAAGTGCTGCCTTCATCTTTTGCACCCAGTGGCGGGGAATATCGTTCTCATCGCGATCGTAAAAGAGGGGAATCACATCCCGCTCTAAGCGTTCATAAAGGGCGTTTGCTTCCACCTGATCTTGATAGTGGCGATCGCCATAGTTTTCGCCATGGCCAATAGCCCAGCCCGTGCGCACGTAATCCGCTTCATCCCACCAGCCATCGAGAATACTTAGGTTCGGTAGTCCATTCATCGCTGCCTTCATGCCACTGGTACCCGATGCCTCTTGCGGTCGCAGCGGGGTATTGAGCCAGACATCACAGCCCGCTACCATCATCTTGGCCACGTGCATGTCGTAGTCCGGCACAAAGGCAATGTAGCGGTGCATCCCCTCTTGACGGCTGAACTGAATAATTTCTTGGATGAGTTCTTTCCCCGGGTTGTCATTGGGGTGCGCTTTGCCAGCAATCACAAATTGGACAATCGGGCGGCGCTGCTTGCCACGACTTTTAATCGGCACCGCCCCCACCAAAATCCGCCGCAGTCGCTCAATATCCCGCAAAAATAGCGTTGCCCGCTTATAGGTAGCAAAACGACAGGCAAAGCCAATGGTAAGAGCAGTAGGATCCAGCACTTCAGCCGCTTGAGCCAGTTCCGCAGCAGTAGCACTGCGAGCGTGCAGCATCCGTTTTAGGCGCGATCGTACAAACATCACCAGTTGATAGCGGCAAATTTCATGAATCCGCCACAACTCTTCATCGGGAATGCTGGCGACCCGCTCCCACAAAGGATCAGTGATGGCTGCTTCCGACCACTGCGGCCCAAGGTAAATATCCAGCAGGTATTGCAGCGGTTCAGAGACGTGGCTGCGGGCATGTACCCCATTGGTAATTGAGGTAATCGGCACTTCGCTGACGGGTAAATTCGGCCATAGCCCTTGGAACATGTGCCGCGACACCTCACCATGGAGCGCACTCACCCCATTCACAAAGCTGGCCGTACGAATGGCTAAATTGGCCATACTAAATGGTTCCTGAAACGCCCCCGGATTGACGCGGCCAAGGGAGAGAAACTCCTGCTGCGACAGGTTAAAAATTTCGGCGTAGTGCCCCACGTAGTAGGTAATTTTATCGGCAGGAAACAGATCAATTCCGGCAGGCACGGGGGTATGGGTAGTGAATAACTGACTGGCCTGCACCACCTGTAGCGCTTCATCGTAGCTGAGGTGCGCTTCGCTCATCAGTTGGCGAATTCGCTCAAGGGAGAGAAAGGCCGAGTGTCCCTCATTCATGTGATACACCGTGGGGCGCAATCCCAGACCATGCAACAGCTTCACGCCGCCAATCCCCAAGAGCATCTCCTGGTGAATGCGCAGATCCAGATCGCCGCCGTAGAGGTAGTCGGTGATGTCTTGGTCGTAGGCACTATTGACCGGAATATTCGTATCGAGCAAGTAGAGAGGCACCCGCCCCACCTGCGCTTGCCACACCCGTGCCTGTACCTCGCGGTTGGGATAGGGGATGGTAATACGCACTTCCGCCCCTGTAGCATCAGTCACAAGGGTTAAAGGCAGGGTATAAAAATCATTGCTCGGGTAGCGTTCCTGCTGCCATCCCTCCGCACTCAGGTACTGGGAGAAATACCCTTTTTGGTAGAGCAGCCCCACCCCCACCAACGGCAAGCCTAAGTCACTGGCGGACTTGAGGTGATCCCCGGCCAGTACGCCTAAGCCGCCGGAGTAGATGGGTAGGCACTCGGTCAGGCCAAATTCAAGGGAAAAATAGGCGATGCACTCCTTGGTTGTTGTGCCGCGTACCCGCTGGTACCACGTTTGTTCGGGGTGGCAGTACTCCTGAAACTGAGCCAAAGCACGTTCCATTTGGGCTAAAAAGCCGTTATCCGCCGCTGCTTCCAGTAAGCGATCTTGGCGAATTTGCCCCAAGAGGCGCACAGGATTATGGTTCGTCTGCTCCCAAAGCTCGGGGTCGAGGCGGCGAAAGAGGGCGATCGCCTCGGTATTCCACGTCCAATAGAGGTTATCGGCAAGGCGGCGTAGGGGTTCCAGCCGTTCGGGTAAGCAGGGTCTGACATTAAACGTGCGGATGGGCTTCATCAACAATTGCCAAATCCACTGACTCTATTGTCTAAACTGCTGGGGGTGTCCCTTGAGTTCCTTAACAAATTTCGCGGAATTTCCTAAGGGGGGCTAACCTTTTGTGAGGTCTCTAGGCTAGAATCAGGTTGAATTCTCTGAAACAGGCAACAAAGCGTGCCCTAAGGTTGATCGAGCCTATGTTTTTAACTGAGTTAACTCCTCTCGTGAAAGAGTTCAGCCAAAAACCCGTCGCCTTTATGGGTGGGTTTGTGTCTGGCCTATTGGGGCTAAGCCTTGATCAACAACCGGTTCGTGATTGGTTGAAGCAGTATGGGGACTATCAGCCCCCCAGCCCGCCGCCACCACCGGCCTCAGATTTCAAAAATATCCGCATTGAGTAGGTAGCGCTCCTTCTATGGCTCGCCTCTCTGCGGATTTAGAGCAGACCTTTTTAGGCACCCCTGAGTCAGCCAATTCTGCCAGTCTTCTGACCCTTGCCGATATTTTAGGGTTGGCGGGCGAGCGCACTTTTGGTTTCTTGCTGGTGGTGCTATCGCTTCCCTCGGCACTGCCAATTCCCGCTCCTGGGTATTCCACCCCCTTTGGCATCCTTCTGCTCATCCTCGGCTGGCAATTGATGCTAGGAGCACCTGCACCATGGCTTCCTCCTCGGCTGCTCCAGCGCAGTATGCCTCGCCCTCATGCTCAAAAGATGATTCGCAGCGCTCTGCCGTGGCTGCGGCGGATTGAGTTAATTTCCCGCCCGCGGCTGCGTCCCATTTGTACCAGTCGTGGCGGACGATTCCTTTTGGGTGTGGCGGTTTCTCTTATGGCGCTCTCGATGATCCTACCCATTCCGGGCACAAATACCATTCCAGCCATGGGCATTTTTATTATTGGCTTTGGGTTGCTAGATGACGACGGTCTTATTAGTTTAGCAGGATTAGTCGTTTGCCTAATTGGGTTAGCCGTAACCACCTCGATTCTGGCCGCTTTGATTTGGGGGGGCAGTAGCTTGCTGGATATACTTAAAGGAGCGATTTAGCGCTGCGCACGCAAATATAAGCATCTTTGTTGCACACAATAAAGATACTGCTGGAGGCATTCAGCTATGGAACCTCAAGTTAAGACTAAACCTGTATCGTATAGCGATGGAGAATATCAGCTTGGTTACATCAAATTTGGTTACATCAAACGTTTGCTCAGTTAAAATCATACAACTTTAGCAACCTTGACCTAGAAAATCTCAGTGAGGAGATTAAGAGGTTAGGCAAGAGTGATCAACAAGGTATTATCCAATGAGATTGTCTGAGCATTTGCTGATACTCCGATATTGGAAATCCCAGCAAGAGGCGTATTTTAGAGGATGGGCTTTGGAAATCAGTAGCTTCCGCTTACAGAGCCAAGCCATTCTTCAAGATAGTCCCAGCCGCAGAAACTACCTCGGTAAAAATTTTTTATCTGCCTATGGCAAGAGTAGGAAGCCTTTTCTTAAGGTGAACAAGCTAAATTCCAAAGAGATGTCTGATAGAGCCTAAGTTCACCTTGGAGTCAGCTCTAGATAAAGATTGACTACCTTAGTAACTACAATGGTGCGTAATTTCTGGGACAGAAGTATAAGAAATTTTAAAATCAAGAGAACCTTTCAATTAGATGAAAAACATTAATCACAATGAATGTTGGGAGTCTATTATATGGGAGTATTAGGAACAAAAATCCTAATTGTGGAAGACGATGTTAGAATTACAAAAGCAATCGCTGAAGCATTAAAAGATCAGAGTTACGTAGTAGAAGTGGCTAATGATGGTAAATCAGGCTTAACATTTGCTGACACAGAGACATTTGGTTTAATTATTTTAGACCTCATGCTACCCAAACTTGATGGCATTAGCTTTTGCAAAGAACTGCGACAGCGCGGCAATAAAACACCCATTCTGATTCTGACTGCTCGTGATACCAGTGGGGATAAGGTGTTGGGTCTAGACGTTGGAGCTGATGACTATGTAGTAAAACCCTTTGACCTCCCAGAGCTGTTAGCAAGAGTTCGGGCGCTTTTACGACGTGGGTATGTTACCTTTTCACCAGTGTTGGAGTGGGAAAATTTAAAATTAAATTCTAATGATTGTTCAGTAACCTATGCTCATTCTGTCTTAAATTTAACTCCTAAAGAGTTTGCTTTACTACATTTATTCCTCCGAAACGGAAGTCGGGTTCTCAATCGTAGAACTATTTTGGAGCACGTATGGGCATTTGAGGATATCCCCGGAGAGGAAACTGTTAAAGTTCACTTGCGAAGCCTACGTCAAAAACTCAAAGCCGCAGGGGCTCCACCCAATTTAATTGAGACTGTTTATGGCTTGGGATACCGCCTCAACCCCAATCTTTAACCGGCGATTTTATAAATTCAGAAATCGCCTTTTATCATTTTATCTTTTAGCTATTACAACAATCTTAGGGGTATTTTCTGTCTCTCTTTATTTTTTAATTGCTCATGATCGCAATCAACAATTAAATAATCATCTGCGGCAGGTTGCTAATTCATCGGCATCAGCTCTAGAGCTGATTAAGCATGAGTATGAAGAACTAAGTACAGAAAAGAAATATAAAGGCTATGTCCCAGTTGGGATTGATGGCAAGCCAGTTCCAATTACCATAACCCAGCTAATGGGCAAGTATAGAGCAGCATCGGTTTCCCAAATTCCTGAGGGTTCCGCAGCTTCTTTTCATCAAGGTGTGGAGTGGTATAATGCCGAGCGACATTTGATGGTACGTGAAGGAAAACTTTTCTTGGAAGGTTCACTGCCTCTAAATATACCTCAAAATGGAATATTTATTCAAGTGAACTATATTCGTAGCTTTATTCGACCTGTTTACAAAATCTCTCCAAAAGGGAATTATCAAATTATTGGATATATCCGTGTTACTGAATCAACATTTAGTTTAGAAGCAGAATTAAGGCGCCTACAATGGAGTCTAATCATTGGAGCATTCACAGTTTTGGGTCTAGTTATTGTTGGTGGCATCTGGCTGATTCATGAATCACTTCAGCCAATGGTTTACAGTTTTGAGCAACTGAAACAGTTCACTGCTGATGCATCTCATGAATTACGAAACCCAATGACCGCAATTCGTGCTTCAATTGCTGTGCTGAAAAGTCATCCAGAGCGCATTCATCCTGCAGACATGGAGAAGCTAGCGTTTATGGAAAGTGCTTCAGTACAAATGAGTCGATTAATTGATGATTTATTACTATTAGCACGTATGGATTACCAAGCACCAGATCAGGAAGGATGGGTTTCCATTGAATTAGATGAGCTATTAACAGATTTGCTTGAGATCTATAGTGATCAGGCTCAACAATTAAAAATTTCTGTCAAATTTAGCTTTACACCCAATATCACTATCCATGGCGATGCATCTCAACTGCAAAGATTATTTATGAATCTGTTGACCAATGCCCTACAATATACCCCTGCTGGAGGAACTGTGAGTGTTACACTCCAAAGGCAGAACCATTATGCACTTGTAGCAGTTGAAGATACAGGTATTGGAATCGCTCCTACAGATCTACCTCATATTTTTAAACGCTTTTGGCGAGCTGAAGAAGCTCGTTGTCAATATCAGCAAGGGTCTGGACTAGGGCTAGCGATCGCCAAAACAATTGCCCAACGCCACCAAGGCGATATCACCGTGCAAAGTAAATTAGGGAAAGGTAGCTGCTTCTGCGTAAAATTACCTTTGGCAAGGTGACAATCATTATTTTTTAATCAAAAAGATAACAACTGTTTCCCTTGCCAAGTCAAGTTTTCAACTATCCAACGTGAGAAGAGTTTTTAGAGAATCTTTCCCGATTCTTTACCTTTTGCTTTCTAGACTTAGTCTAGTCCTCAAAGATTAGTGGAGAAGATGCGATGACTTCTAAGGCTGTTGCTCTGTTTCTCAGTGTTAGTGTAGCGGTAACTCTGAACGGCTGTGGCACTGTTGAGTCTGGAGGTGAAGAAGGAGGTGAAGCGGGCGCATTGCTAAAACAGGTGCCTGAGCAAGAAACGGCTCACACCATACAGATAAACTCTTCTACTCCTTTATTGCTTGCTTCACGTGGGGAACGAGGTGAGCGGGGTGAATATGGTGAACGCGGAGAACGAGGTGAGTGGGGTGAATATGGTGAACGCGGAGAACGAGGTGAGTATGGTCGATATCGTACATGACTAATCTAAAAAGAATTCATGATTGGGAGTGTAGAATTTTCCTGAATGAAGCAGGATGACTGCAAGTAATATCTCCCAATCTACTGTATCTTCTAGTATTATCCTGTTGCATATTATGATTTTATGCATCGATAATGTTCTTACAAACGAGGAAATAGAAAATATTCACCTCAAACTGAAGAATACCAAGTTTGTAGATGGCAAATTGACTGCTGGCACTTTTGCTAAGACAGTCAAGAACAATCAGCAGCTTGAAGGAGATACTGATGTAGCTAAAGAAGTTAAAGCAATTCTCAATCAAGCACTTAAACGAAATGCTCTTTTTCAGGCAGCAGTTTTTCCGAAATCAATTCGTCCTTTTTTGATTAGCCGCTATGAAGTAGGAATGTCTTATGGAACTCATACTGATAATGCACTGATGGGAAAGGAATTTCTAACTCGTTCTGATGTATCTCTCACATTATTTCTTAGCGATCCCAAGACCTACAGTGGCGGTGAACTTGTCATTGATACTAGCTTAGGAGAACAGTTTTTTAAACTAGCGGCAGGCTCTATGGTTGTTTACCCATCTACATTTCTACATAGAGTAGCAGAAGTAACCGAAGGGGTCAGAATTGCAGCAGTTACTTGGGTACAAAGTATTATTCGTGACCCTAATGAACGTGAGATGCTTTTTGAGCTAGATACTGTTCGATGTTCAATATTTGAAAAATACGGAAAAACAATAGAATTTGATTTATTGTCCAAGATTCATTCTAATTTGCTCCGAAAATGGGCAGAAGTTTAGAAAAAAATTCAAGAAAGTATCAATATCATTTTAACTTCGGGGGAGTTGCATCAATGAATCTACGAATACTGCATCGAAAAATGGCACCAATTGTATTTATACCTTTATTACTCACGGGCTTAACGGGAGTCGGATACCGAATTGGTCGAAGTTGGTTGGGTCTGCCTGATGAATTTGGTCGTTTCATGATGATGCTACATGAAGGACGTTTTTTGGGTAGATCAATCGTTCCATTCTATGTTCTGCTTGTTGGAATTGGCTTACTAGGAATGATTTTGAGTGGGATCACTTTACTCAAACAACGTAAGAAAGTATCATCGTCTAAGCCTAATAAGATAAACATAAGATGGTGGCATAAAATGTTTGCCTCAATTACATGTTTACCCCTTGCTGTGACTGCAGTTACAGGCATGTTCTATCGTCTTGGTAAATCGTGGTTTGGTTTATCAGATGAGCAGGCTTATCTCTTTCTCATGATTCACCAAGGAGCATACCTTAGATCTACATTTAGACCTATATACGTCCTCCTAGTTGGAGTTAGTCTAATTGCAGTTTTATTAACAGGAATTCAGATATCAAATTTCTTTCACAAGCGCAGAAAAATTGAAAAATGAGGAATAATTTCTTAAGTTACCGGTACAACTATCGAACGAGATGTTGAATTCCAGAAATGTTGAAAGTTAGTTAAGGCCTCCTAAGTAACTTTGAATACTTCTGCATTTTTTTATATCAGCACAAAACGAGCATTGCGATAAAGACTTGTCTGTCACGATTTCTAGATAGTTTGTTCCTTTGCGCTCTGCTCAGTCACGCGGCTCTCATCCCGACGCTGACCGTTCCGGTGGGGACGCGCTACCTTCCCGCCGCATAAGCTAACGTTGGCGCTGTCAAGCGGCTAAGTATTGAGCAACAGTTTGGACGAGGGTTTCAGTCCAATAGTCCGCCACAGGCTGTTGTTCAGCCTCGACCATGACTCGAATCACGGGTTCAGTACCCGAAGCGCGCACAAGAACGCGACCGCGATCGCCCATATCCTGCTGCGCTTTGGTAATCATTTGCTGCAACGGCTCACACGCTTGCCAGTTTAGGCGCCGTTGCCGATCCTCAACCCGCACGTTGCGTAAAATTTGCGGATAAGCGGTAAAACTGTTATCCCGCAGCTCGGCGAGAGAACACTGGGCATTCTGTACCAAGGTGGCAAGGTGAACGGCTGTCAGCAAGCCGTCGCCACCAACACCGTAGTGACGGCAGAGGATGTGACCAGATTGTTCACCCCCTAACATGGCACCATGGCGCAGCATTTCTGCGTGGACGTACTGATCGCCAACAGCTGCACGGACAAGTTGGCCGCCCCGCGCCTGCCATGCCCGCTCAAAACCAAGGTTAGACATGACAGTGGCAACAATTAGGTCCTTCGGCAACTGGGCTTGTGCCTGTAGGGTTTGACCCCAGAAGTAAAGGATATGGTCACCATCGACGGTACGCCCTTGGCTGTCCACGGCAAGGACGCGATCGGCATCACCATCAAAGGCAAAACCCATGGCGGCTCTTGTTTCACTCACCGCTTGCCGTAGGGGGTCTAAGTGGGTTGAGCCGCAATCCACATTGATGCGATCGCCATCGGGGCGATCGTGGAGGGCAATCACTTCTGCCCCGAGGGCGTGAAATACGGTGGGGGCGATCGCCACCGCCGCTCCCCAAGCCAAATCTAAAACCACTCGCAGACCCCGCAAGGGTTGCCGATCTTGAAGGGGTGCTTGTACAGCGTACCGATAGCGCTGCAACAGCTCGGAGCGGTGGCGGAGGTGACCCCATTGGCGGGTTGTGGGTAGTCCTTGATCGCTGTTGAGGTGAGCCTCGATCTCCTGTTGCAGCGTAGAGTGGAGTTTACTGCCATCACTGCCAAAGATTTTGATGCCGTTATCGGCAGGGGGGTTATGGCTAGCGGAGATCATAGCACCCCCAATTGCCTCGGTATGGGCAGTCAGATAGGCAATACAAGGGGTGGGACACAAACCGACATTCCAAACCTCAAGGCCGGCTGCCGTTAAGCCAGCAGCAAGGGCAGTCGCCAGCATGTCACTGGAATTGCGAGAATCTTGGCCAATAATAAAGGGCGCATTCCCGGCATCACTTGCCACCCGCAGCACTTGGCCAACCCAGTAGCCCAAATTTAAGGCCAACTCGGGGGTGAGGAACTCCCCCGCGCGTCCACGAATCCCGTCAGTGCCAAAACGGATCGGCTGTTGCCCGTTCATGATGAATTCCTCACGCCACACAAGATAGTTACATGTTCTATTAGGCTGCTGTTGCTATGCAGGATAGCATCCTTAACATTTGTTAACTGCAGACTATATTACGTCATTCCTGCTCATGACTCGAAGTCATCCCCATCAGATATAGCAAGGCCATCCGCACAGCGACACCGCTGGTCACCTGTTGGTTCACTAAGCTGAACTGGGGATCGTCTAAGAGGGCGGAGCTGAGCTCAACCCCGCGGTTCACAGGACCCGGGTGCAAGACACGCACATGGGGCTGGCACAGCCGCAGGCGCTCGTGGGTAATGCCAAACGCTTGATGATACTCCCGCAGACTAGGAATAAGGTGCTCATCCATGCGCTCCCGTTGCAGCCGCAATGTCATGACAAGATCAGCCCCCGCAAGGGCGGGCTCAAGCTGCCAGTGGAGCGTCACGCCGTAGTCGGCAAACTCGCAGGGCAGAAGCGTGGGAGGCCCCGCTAAGTGCACATCGGCGCCAGCGGTTTTGAGGCTGTAGAGGTTAGAGCGCGCCACCCGCGAATGGCGAATATCGCCCACAATGGCAATTTTTTTCCCCTGGAGCACTTGGCAGCGGGGCGATCGCGGGCTATAGAGTTGGCAGAGGGTAAACAGATCAAGAAGGGCTTGGGAGGGGTGCTCGTGCAAGCCATCACCAGCATTGAGAACCGCTACTTGGGTACCGAGGCGATCCATTTCAGCGGCAATCGTGTGGGGCACGCCCGACTGCTGGTGGCGAATCACCATAAACTCTGCCCCCATGGCCCACAGAGTTTTGGCGGTATCGAGAATTGTTTCCCCTTTGCTGAGGGCAGAGGTGCCGGGGGCAAAATTGAGGATATCGGCGGAGAGACGCTTTGCCGCCAGCTCAAAGCTATTGCGGGTGCGGGTGGAACTCTCAAAGAAAAGATTGGCCACCACTCTGGCTTGCAGCGTGGGTACTTTTTTGGTGCGGCGATTCAACACCTCCTGAAAACTGGCCGCCGTTTGTAGAACAATATCTAGCTCAGCAGCGCTGAAATCTTGCAGGGAAAGAACATGGCGGCGATGCCATTGTGGGGATGTCGTCATGGGCAAGCGCTCACCGTTTTAGCCAAATCGGCAACACTCAACTGCTCGTAGCGCTCAAAGGGCTGATGGATCCAAGGATTCTCCGGTAAGTAGTGGACATAATAATCAGGGGCAATGCAGGAGGCCGCTTTGTACCACAGGACCGCTGTGCGCACTTCTGCAATGGCAAAGCCATACTTGCCGTTCAGCCAATCTAACGTCTTTTGCAATGAGAGACCGGAGTCCACCAGATCATCTACAAGGAGGACATGGCGACCGAGGGTGGGGGTCGTCATCGTCAGGTGCTGGGCAATGGTCACCTGTCCTCGTTCTTGGTTGTTGAGCCCACCGTAGGAAGACACCGCCAGAATGGCGAGGGGTTGCCGAAAAAGACGACTGAGAATATCCCCCACCCGTAACCCGCCCTTGGCAAGGCACAGAATTTGGTTAAACTGCCAACCGGATTCATGGATGGCGATCGCCAACTGCTCAATGGTGTGGTGGTACTCGTCCCAGTTAACGTAAAGGTCGGCCATAGTGCCTAGAACGTTGCCTTCAACCAAGACAGGGGAATAAAGAGGGTTTTACGGAAATCGGAGACAAAGGCACGGCGGTTAAACACATCGTAGCCATTGCGCTCAATGACAGCCAAAATTTGCCGATAGAGCATCAGGGCAGACCACACGGGCCAGCGGGCATCCCGATCGAGGTAGGCCACCCCCACCTCAGCTTGGCGGTAGAACTCCCGCGCCCGCTGAATTTGAAACTGCATCAGCGCCCGCCAGCGAGCGTCGATGACCCCCCGCTGCAAATCGGCTTCTGTATAGTTGAAGGCACGCAGGTCTTCGAGGGGTAGATAGATACGCCCTCGCCGCATGTCCTCCCCCACATCCCGCAGAATGTTCGTTAACTGGTTGGCAATCCCCAAGGCAATGGCTTGATCCTTGAGGCTGCCCTTCGCCTGATAGGGATCCACCCAAGGGGAACAGAGGCGATCGCTAAAGGGATCTCCCCCCATCACTTGCAACGACATTAGGCCAACGGTGCCCGCGACCCGATAACAGTACAGTTCCAGCTCTGCGAAGGTTTCGTAGCGACTCCGATGCAAGTCCATCCGCTGACCAGCAATCATATCCCGAAACGGCTGGATGTCAAGGGGGTACTGCTCAAGCGTGGCAGTTAAGGCCAAATCCATGCCGTCGTGGGGGCGACCCGCAAAAATATCCTCAAGGCGAGCTTCCCATTCATCGAGGGTGGCCATCGTAGTTGTCGCCGCCTGGGGGCCATCCACCAGTTCATCGGTACGGCGGCACCAGACATAGATTGCCCAAATGGCGCGGCGCTTTGCCGGTGGCATTAGCAGTGTGCCGAGGTAAAACGTCTTGGCGTAGGTGGCTGTGACTTGGCGGCACAGCTCATAGGCTTCGTCAAGGGGAATCAGGGGAGGGGCGTACTCGGCTCTAGGCAGTTGCAGCATTGGCGACAGTCTGAGTAGAGGGCATAGGGGGCTGCTGGGCGATCGCCTGCGCTGTCAGCTTACCAGAAAGTACCGCCCCTTCCATACTCCCTAGGTAGGGCTGCATGGTGTAGCTGCCAGAGAGGAAGAAGTTAGGAATTGGGGTGGCCTGATCAGGACGGAAAGCTTGGCGACCGGGGGTTGCTTTGTAAACCGAGCGGGGGGTTTTCACAACCGCCGTCTTCAGCACTTTAGCAGGTTCCGGCAGATGATCTGGGAATAATTTTGCCAGTTCTGCAAGTGTCGCCTCAATAATCTCGGCATCGGAGCGGCCAATCCACTCGGCAGCCGGTGCGAGCACTAACTCCAACATGGACTTATCGGGGTCAGCATAGCCCTTGCAGGTTTCGCTCATGTCGGCATAGACGCTGAGTAGGGGCGATCGCGAAAAAAGGAGGTGATCTACCGTGGGTAGCTTGCGGTCAAACCAAATCTGGACATTGATCACGGGTACCCCTTCAAGGCCGTTGAGTTTTTGGAAAAAGGGCAGATCTTGCCACGGCTTCGGCAGCAGCAGCTTAATGGCATCCACTGACATGGCAGAAACGTAAGCATCTGCTGTCACCTCAAAGCGGTTTTGATTCTGGGTATCTGCCATCACAAATGATTGCACGCTGAGATCCTCGTTGAGGACAATCTCCCGCAGCGCCACGTTTGTGTGCACCTCTCCCCCGCGGGCAGTGATGTAATCCACCATCGGCTGACACAACCGCTCTGGAGGAGCACCATCGAGAAAGGCAATTTTCGAGCCGTAGCGCTCCCGCAAAAAGCGGTTCATGGCTGTTAAGGGAATGGTGGCGGAAACTTCATCAGGGTTAATAAACGTAAGTGCTTTTGAAGCAGCAATAAAAATATCCGAGTTGACCCGCTCGTCAATGCCTTGGCGCTCCAGCCATTCGAGGAGGGTGTATTTATCCATGGCTTCCACGTACTTTTGCCCGCGTACAATTGCCGGCCACAACCCCAAAGCAAAGCGGAGTTTTTGCTCCCAAGTAAGCATGTCGTTATTGCGCAAGATTGACAGCAGGACGTTAAAGGGGGCTGGCAAATCGGGCACATCAAACCACGAGAACACTCCCGGTTTTTCCGGCTGATTGAAAATCAAAGCGTGCCGCTTCCATTGCAGGCGATCGCTAATGCCCAGTTCTTCCAGCAGTTGCAGCATATTCGGGTAGGCACCAAAAAAGGCGTGCAAGCCGGTTTCTACCCAGTCCCCATCGGCATCTTGCCACGCTGCCACCAAGCCCCCCAAGACACTGGCGCGCTCAAAGACAATGGGCGTGTGCCCAGCATCCACTAGGTACTTGGCACAGGCTAAGCCTGCTAAACCACCACCGGCAATTGCAACTCGCATGAATGACGTTACCCTTGTTTGACCCTACTGTTCCTGAGCCCCATGTCGGGACAATTGTGGAAAACTTTTCATTATTATATTTACAAAACGTTACGCAGGCGTGGCATTCGCGGCAATTCTTGCGATCGAGTTCGGCTCGTTACAATTTATAAGGGGAAATCATCACGGTACGATTTCGATTCATGACCCATTCGGTATCACCTCTTGATCAGGCCGTCGCCACTTCACCGTTGCAACTCCCAGCGGTCGATGTAGCGATTGTGGGAGCAGGCATTGTCGGTTTGAGTTTGGCCTGTGCGCTGCGCCAGAGTCACCTGACGGTTGCCCTCATTGAAGCTGAGGCAACTTCAGTCGCTGCAGCCAAGGGGCAAGCCTACGCCTTGCATCAGGTCTCGCAGCGATTTTTTAGTGAGATTGGGGTCTGGGAGGCTTTGGCACCCCGTGTTCAGCCTTTCGAGGAAGTAAAACTTTCAGATGGACGCTTTGCCCCAACGGTGCTCTTTCGGCCTAGGGACTTAGGGACACCGGTCATTGGCTATGTTGCGGAGCACGCGGTTTTGGTAGAAACGCTCCAAGCTGTCCTCCAAGAGGCAACGAATGTAACGCTCTACTGCCCTTGGCGCGTGGTGGAGACGCAAGGGGGGAGCGATCGCGCCCAGTTAACGTTGATCAGTGGTGATCCGAGCTGCCCGCAGGTGGCCTCCCTGAAAGCGCGTTTAGTGGTGGCTGCCGATGGCGGTAAGTCTCCTCTGCGCCAGCAAATGGGTCTGCAACCGCAGGGCTGGCGTTATCCGCAATCCTGTGTGGTGGCAACGCTACAGGTGGCGCATCCCAAGCCAGTGCTGGCCTACGAACGCTTTTGGCCCACCGGACCAATGGGGGTATTACCCCTACCGGGCGATCGCTATCGGGTGGTTTGGACACTGCCCAACGAAGAAGCCGCCGCCGTCCTTGCCCTTGAGGATCAGGCTTTTCTAGAGCGATTGCGCCCCTACCTTGATCCGGCCATGGCAGAGGTCACGGGGGTGAGTGAACGCTTTTGCTTCCCAGCGCAACTGATGCAGGTCAATTCCTACGTCGGCGATCGCGGCGTTGTCATCGGCGATGCTGCCCACCGCTGTCATCCGGTGGGGGGGCAAGGCCTCAACCTCGGGCTACGGGATGTCTGGACACTGGCTGCCCTCCTTCAAACGGCTCCAGTAGAAACAATTGGTTGCCCCTCCCAACTGCAACAGTTTCACCGCCAGCGCTATTGGCAAAATAGCCTCACCCTTGCCTTTACCGATTTGCTCAACCGTCTCTTCTCGAATCAGTGGCTGCCCTTGGTGGTGCTGCGGCGCAGTGGTCTGTTGGCACTCCGCTCCTTCCCTTGGCTGCGGCAAGGCGTCTTGCGATTCATGGCAGGCGTGTTGTTGCCTTTACCTTAGGGGCTGAACTGCTGTCGAACCACTGCTTCAATTTCACGAGTACTGGCGCGGGTCAGCCGTTTCTTTTGTGGTAGAACCACCACCGCCGGTCCTCGCTTGCACTCGCCCAGACAGCCCGTTGCCTTCAAGGTCACGGGTAACTGCTGGCGCTTGGTTTGCTGTTCTAACTCTTGCCACAGTTGTTTGGCACCGCGCCGACAACAGGAGGACTTCTGGCAAATTAGCACTTTACACACAGGGGGAGGGGGAGGTGCTTGGGTAACTGCTAAAAATTCTAAATGCTCTGCCTTGTAGTAGTTGAGCCTGTCTCCCGCTTTGAAGCTGGGTTTACCGTAGAGCCGCAGGCGGTCGCCCACCTTAGGCGCTTGGGCAAGTTGACGCCGCAGTGACTTTTTCAGCTTCACCCAGCACATGCCGCTGCTGGTTTCAAGTGCCAACACCTTGGGCAGCCCACTTTTGTAGGTCACCTCTTGCACCGTGCCTTCTAGGCTCAGGCGGGGCAAAAAATCCACAGCAAGGTTCATACTTTTATAACTCTATTAAAATTAATTCTCAATAATTTCAGCCTAGCATAGTCTGCACATCTGCTGTCCACTTTCAACCGGCAGATCGGGGGAATTAGCGAAGGGCGGTAGGGGCATTCAGTTTTGCCAGCACCGGCTCGACGGAGACCACGTGTTTTGCTAAGCCAAGCTCAGCGGGGCTTAAGCCAAGCGCAAGACCAATGAGTTGAGAAAGGTGCAAAATCGGCAAGTTCAGGGACTCCCCCACCAAGCGTTCAATTTCCGGTTGACGGGAATCTAAGTTGAGGTGGCACAGGGGGCAGGGGGTGACAATGCAGTCAGCACCCGCAGCGATCGCCCCTTGCAGACGTTGGGCTGCCATGCGAAAGGCCGCCGGGGTGGCATAGCTGGAAATCGGCCAGCCACAACACTGGGTGCGACCCTCATACTCCACCGCCGTTGCCCCTAGCACTTCAAAGACTTGCTCAAGGGAGCGGGGGTGAATGGGGTGGTCAAAGGGGAGGGTTTGCTGAGCCCGCAGCAAATAGCAGCCATAAAAAGCCGCACAGCGCAGTTGCTGCAACGGACGGCGCACCCGCGATTGCAAATTTTCTAGCCCCAGATCGCCGATAATTGCCCAGAGCAAATGTTTCACCTCGGTGCTGCCACGGTAGGGATGACAACCCTCCGCTTTAAGGACTTGGTTAATGCCCTCCACATAGTCGGGGCGATCGCGCTGAAAGGCTTTTAAGCGCTCATCCACATGACCAATCACCCCTTGACAGGTACTGCAATGGGTCAGAAGGGGCAACGCCAGTGACTCAGCAAGGGCAATGTTGCGGGCATTGACGGTGTCTTCCAGCAGCCATGAATTTTCCTTAAAGGTGCCGGAGCCACAGCAGGACGCTTGTTTGAGTTCCACCAGTTCCATATCTAAATGAGGGGCGATCGCCCGCGTGGATAAGTCCAGCTCGCGACAAGCCCCTTGAGCTACGCAACCCGGGTAATAGGCATAGCGAAGTGTAGCCATTGACCGTATTCCTTGTCAGTGCCTCCAGTCTATCAAAGCCTTTGGGGGAACAGCGGCCTGCGTCATTTACTAGACAAGCGCCATCAGTTAGAGTATGCTAGGAGATTGCGAGTTAAGGAACTGTCATGAACGCCCAAGACATTATTCGCTCAATTGAGGCGGAGCAACTAAAAGAAGACTTGCCCGTGATTTATGTGGGCGATCGCGTTCGAGTTGGCGTCAAAATTCAAGAAGGTGGTAAAGAGCGCGTCCAGCCCTACGAAGGGGATGTGATTGCCATGCGCGGCACCGGTATTAATCGCACGATCACGGTGCGGCGGGTGTTTCAAGGTGTGGGCGTTGAGCGGGTCTTTTTACTCCATTCACCCCGAATTGATAGTATTAAAGTGTTGCAGCGCGGGAAAGTTCGCCGTGCTAAACTTTATTACCTGCGGAACTTGGTGGGTAAAGCAGCGCGGATCAAAGCACGGTTTGATCGCCCCCTCTAAGTGCCCCACGTCTAAGCTTGCGTCCTTAGTTCAGTTGGTAGAACGTCGGTCTCCAAAACCGGATGTCGGGGGTTCGAGTCCTCCAGGGCGCGTTACTCAAACCCCAGTCAGGCACGAATTGCATCAGCCCATGGGTTAGGCTGGAATCGTAGCGCAAAATCACATTTATGGATGCTTTGGCTCTTTGGCAGCACTATCAAGACTGGTTGTACTACCACCCGGAACTCGATTTCTACGTTGATGTGAGTCGCATGGGTCTAACAGAGGCGGTGGTTCAAAGGTTGTCACCTGCCTTTAGCCGTGCCTTTGAGCAGATGCAGGCATTGGAAGCGGGGGCGATCGCCAACCCTGATGAAGGCCGGATGGTGGGGCACTACTGGTTACGGGCACCGGAACTGGCACCGACGGCAGAGCTGCAAACCCAAATTCGCGAAGGCATTGCCCAGGTGCACCATTTTACACAGCGCATCCATTCCGGTGAAATTGCCCCACCCCAAGGCGGGCAGTTTACGGATATTCTTTCAATTGGCATTGGTGGTTCTGCCCTCGGCCCCCAATTTGTCTCGGCGGCCTTGGCATCTGTGAACCCGCCGCTTGCTATTCACTTCCTTGACAATACGGATCCGGCTGGGTTTGAGCGCGTTTTTGCCCAAATTGGCGATCGCCTGCGCACCACACTGGTGATTGTCATTTCCAAATCGGGCGGTACGCCGGAAACCCGCAACGGGATGCTGGAAGCCCAAGCCCGTTTTCAGCGCGCTGGCTTAGCTTTTGCCGATCATGCGGTGGCCATTACCATGCCCGGGAGTGCCCTCGCTCAGATTGCCGAATCCAACGGCTGGCTGGAAATTTTCCCGATGTTTGATTGGGTGGGGGGACGCACCTCGGAACTTTCAGCCGTGGGGCTGTTGCCCGCTGCCCTGCAGGGGATTGATATCGATGCCCTGCTGATGGGAGCCAAGCGCATGGATGAGGCAACCCGCGTTCCCAAACTGCGCCAAAATCCAGCAGCCCTGTTGGCCTTGGCTTGGTACCACGCTGGTAATGGTCGTGGCGAAAAAGACATGGTTATCCTGCCCTACAAAGACAGTTTGCTACTGTTTAGCCGCTATCTGCAGCAATTGGTGATGGAATCCTTGGGCAAGGAAAAAGACCTCGCGGGCAACATTGTCCACCAAGGCATTGCCGTCTATGGCAACAAGGGGACGACCGATCAGCACGCCTATGTCCAGCAGTTGCGGGATGGGCTGCCCAACTTCTTTGTCACCTTCATTGAAGTGCTGCGGGACAGTGAACAGCCCAGCATCGAAGTGGAGCCGGGCATTACCGCCGGTGATTACCTCAAGGGTCTGCTCTGGGGAACCCGGCAAGCACTCTTTGACAAAGAACGCCCCTCCCTCACGGTCACCCTTCCCGAAGTGAACCCCCTCACCGTTGGCGCCCTCATTGCCCTCTACGAGCGAGCTGTAGGTCTCTACGGCTTTTTAGTGAATATCAATGCCTATCACCAACCCGGGGTAGAAGCGGGCAAAAAAGCGGCGGCTGCCAACCTTGCGCTGCAAAAGCAAGTGGTGAAAGTGCTGCAACAAAGTGCTGTGCCGATGGATGTAGGGGCGATCGCCCAAGCCGTGAATGCTCCCGAGCAGCAGGAAACCATTTACCTGATTTTGCGGCACTTGGCGGCCAACCGGCGAGGAATTCAGCAGCAGGGGGATGCTACCCGCCCCAGTCAGCTCAAGTTTTCTTGGCAGGGCTAATGCAGCGGCGTACCTTTTGTCAGGGACTGGTGGCTTTGGGGGCACTAGCCTTAAGTGGTTGTCAAGGGGCAGGCTCCGATAGCTTCAGCGTGCATCTGTTGCAAAAGTCGCTACCGCCACAGCTCATCCGTCGGTTTCGTCACGAGAAGGGGATTGGCCTGAGCCTACGCCTGCAGGAGAGTCCCCAACGTCTTGCCGACACCCTTGCCAAGGAACCCACCAGCGGCACAATTTTTAGTTTGGGGGATGCGTGGCTGGCTCCTGCCGTTGCTCATCGCTGGATCCAGCCCATCCCCAAAGCAATGCTCCAGAACTGGTCGAGCTTAGCAGCTCCTTGGAAGAGATTTTTAGAGCGCTTTACCACCAACGACGCCGTTTGGGGCATTCCTTACCGTTGGGGAGCAACCGTCATGGTGTATCGCCGTGAGTTTTTTGCCAACTTGGGTTGGCAGCCGACGGATTGGCACTCCCTGTGGCATCCAGATTTGGCGGGGCACTTTAGCCTCTTGAACAGCCCTCGCGAAGTCATTGGTTTGACGATGAAATCCTTAGGAGGCTCCTACAATGACCGCCCCGACCATCCAGAACTCCGACAGCGTTTGCAACGGTTGCGGCAGGGCTGTGCTTTCTTTAGTTCCGATGCTTACCTACAGCCTTTACTGCTGGGCAACACGCAACTGGCTGTGGGTTGGTCTAGCGATATTCTGCCGATTGTGCAGCGGCAGCCCGAAACCTTTGCGGTTGTGGCTCCGACAACGGGAACGGCCTTGTGGTCGGATCTGTGGGTGTGTACCGCATCTGCTAACGCTGCAGCAACGGCTTGGTTGCAGTACTGGTGGGAACCAACGGTGGCTGAACAGTTAAGCCAATTTACCACGGCGATTTCCCCTGTACTGGCGGATCTGAGTCTGGCGCAAGCCGATCGCTATTTTGATGTGGTGCAGGTGCTCCGCACTGGGGAGGCACTCCTTCCGCTTCCTACTGCTGATCAGCAGACCTACGATCGCCTCTGGCAAGAGATTTTTCTGGCCTAGGAAAGGGCGCGATCGCCCACGCTGTCTAGGCTTGAACCCTTTCATGCTAAAATGAAAATCTCTTTGGGGCATGTCGATGACGTTTGCTGCTGATTCCAACCGCATTATCCCGACGGAGTTGCGGGACGAAATTTCACGCTCGTACCTCGAATACGCCATGAGCGTCATTGTCGGGCGAGCTTTGCCGGATGCGCGGGATGGTCTCAAGCCAGTGCATCGCCGCATTCTCTACGCCATGCACGAGTTGGGTTTGACAGCGGATCGCCCCTTTCGTAAGTGCGCTCGTGTTGTCGGGGAAGTTCTCGGTAAGTACCACCCCCACGGTGATTCAGCGGTTTATGATGCCCTTGTGCGCATGGCGCAGGACTTTTCCATGCGCCACCCCCTGATTGATGGGCACGGCAACTTTGGCTCTATTGACAATGACCCCCCCGCTGCCATGCGTTACACCGAGTGCCGCTTGCAGGCCTTGGCGTCGGAGGCACTGCTCCAAGATATTGAGCAAGAGACTGTTGACTTTGTCGATAACTTTGATGGCTCCCAACAGGAGCCCCTTGTCCTACCAGCGCGGATTCCCCAATTGTTGCTCAATGGTGCTGCCGGGATTGCGGTGGGGATGGCAACGAATATTCCCCCCCACAATTTGGGGGAGTTGGTGGATGGCTTGGTGGCTCTGATCCACAACCCGGACATCAGCGATCGCGAACTAATGCGCTACATTCCGGGACCCGATTTTCCCACCGGTGGTCATATTCTCGGCCAAGGGGGCATTGAAGAGGCCTACACCACTGGGCGGGGGTCGATTACGTTACGTGCCGTTGCCACGATTGAAACCCTTGAAGCCCCGGGGCGACCCTCCCGCGAAGCCATTATTGTGACGGAGCTGCCCTACCAGACCAACAAAGCAGCACTGATGGAAAAAATTGCTGAGTTGGTCAACGACAAAAAAATTGACGGCATTGCGGATCTGCGGGACGAGAGCGATCGCGACGGCATTCGGGTGGTCATTGAACTGAAGCGGGATGCCTATCCGCGGGTGGTGCTGAATAACCTTTACAAGCAAACGCCGCTGCAAGTAAATTTTGGCGCCAATATGTTGGCAATTGTCAACAACGAGCCGCAACTGTTGACGCTGAAACGGAGCTTAGAGGTCTTCCTCCGTTTCCGCGAGGAGGCGATCGCCCGCCGCACTCGCTACGCCTTGCGCAAAGCGGAAGAGCGGGATCACCTGCTACAGGGCTTGCTGATTGCCCTTGCTAACCTCGAGGATGTCATCCAACGGATTCGAGCCGCCACTGACACGGCTCTAGCCCGCCAAGAGCTCATGCAGACCTATGAACTGAGCGAAGCGCAAGCGGATGCCATTTTGCAGATGCAACTGCGGCGGCTCACTGCTCTGGAAGCGGAAAAAATTGAGCGGGAACACACAGAACTACAGCGGCAAATTGCCGACTTCCGCGATATTTTGGCCAATCGGCAGCGGGTTCTCGACATCATTGAAGCCGAAGTCCTGCAAATTAAAGAGAAGTTTGCCACACCGCGGCGATCGCAGATTGTGCAAGCCGATGGTGACATTAGTGATACGGATTTAATTGCCAACGACAAGTCGGTCATTCTGGTAACCGAGCAGGGCTACATTAAGCGGATGCCAGTTGATACCTTTGAAGCCCAAAGTCGAGATGGCCGCGGTCGCAAGGGTGCAGAAATCAAGGAAGATGATGCCGTCGAGCACTTCTTTAGCTGCAACGATCACGATCGCATCCTATTCTTTAGCAATCGCGGCCTTGTCTATGCCCTGCCCGCCTATCAAATTCCCACGGGCTCACGGCAGGCGCGGGGCACCCCCATTGTCCAACTGCTGCCCATCCCCCGCGAAGAAAAAATTACCTCCGTCATTGCAGTGCAAGACTTTAGCGCCGATGAATACTTGGTGATGCTCACCAGCAAAGGGTTTATTAAAAAAACTGCCCTGTCCGCCTTTAGCAATATTCGCACCAATGGCTTAATTGCTATTTCGCTCGAAGATGGCGATCAACTGCGCTGGGTACGTCGCACCCGCGAAGAGGACACGATCGTCATTGGTTCACGCCAAGGCATGGCCATTCATTTTCGCGCTAGTCATGATCAACTGCGCCCTCTGGGGCGGGCCACCCGCGGCGTCAAGTCCATGAACCTGCGCAGCGGTGATGAACTGGTGGGTATGGATATTCTCCCCGGGGCGATCGCCAATAGCATGAGCACAACTGCCGATGAGAGCGAGGATACCGATGAAGCGGCTGCCCAAAGTGCAGGGCCGTGGGTCTTGGTCATTACCACCAATGGTTACGGCAAGCGGGTGCCTGTGCAGCAATTTCGCCTGCAAAACCGCGCTGGTATGGGGATTACCGCCACCAAGTTCAAAGCCAGAAGTAATGCAGATCAAGTGGCTGCCCTGCGGATTGTCAATGCTGATGACGAGTTAATGATTGTGACCAGTCGCGGTATTGTCATTCGCCAGAAAGTGACTGACATTGCCTCCCAGTCGCGATCGGCCACAGGGGTACGACTGCAACGACTCGATGAGGACGATAGTATTGTTACCGCGGCAGTGTTGCCCCCAGGGAGCATGGAAGCAGCGGAGGCAGAGGAAGGATGAGTCCAGACCTAGATGCGCAGACAACGGAACTGTTGCAACGGTTGCGTCGTAAGGAAGGCACATGGCAAGACTGGGGCTTGGGTTGCCAACAGTTACAAAAGGCGGGACACTCTCCTCAAGCCATTTTTGAGGCTACCGGTATTGAACCCATCCACCAGAATCAACTCATAATTGCCGTTCAAGTCGTGCACAGTCTGCGTTCAGCAGGGGCAGCCGATTCAGTGTTGGCCTATTTTCAAGAGCGCGGCAGTGATCTCCTGTACGAATTGCGGGTGCTCTCCCAAGGCGATCGGGTGGCGGTGGCCACGCTCATTGCCGAAAAACAACTGGATGTGGCAACGGTTCACGAGGTCTGTCGTGCCCTCAAAACCATTAGCTACCAAAAACAGGACAGCGACGCCTTTACCAATAGCTTGGGCGATCGCATCGGTCGCTACTATTGGCAGCTAGCCCGCCAGCAGCGGGATTTAGCCCAGCGATCGCGCCTCATTGCTCAGGGGTTTCGTTTTGTGGACTCCACCAGTGGCCGTCATGCCCTTGAAGCCCTACTCACCGATTTAACGGTGGTGACAGCCACGCCCCAACCCCGCCTGCCCCTTTATCGCCTAGAGAGCGCCGAAGAGTTGCCCTACCTGTTGCCCGTTGCGGGTAGCGCCCCCCTAACGGCAGCCGAGTTCTTGGCCGTTCCCACGCTCAAATCCGTCGGTGCCTTTCAATTAGTGTCGGTGCCCCAGCCCTTGACTCTTCTGGCTTTACCTAGCTGGCAAGTGCTTTTGAATGCGGTTGAGCCGGTAGCCGTGCTCTGGCCAGTAGCCGAGTTGCCGACAGAACTCCCCAATTCTGAGGAGGCACTGCCCATTAACCAAGTGCTGTTGGTTGTGGATCGAGGGGTACAACAGTGGCAGGGCGATCGCTACCTCCTCTTACAAGAAGCCAGCAGCGACCCCTTACGCATAGGCTGGTCTTCCCAGCCGCCCAGTGCGACCATTCTTGGGCAATTGCTGTTGGTGCTGCGGCCACCGCAAGTTCTGGATCAGACGGTGAACCGCGAACTCTGGCTGTTGGAAGAGTAATCGCCTAGTGGGGGATATGCCCCCTGCATCGCATCGGCTAGAATGCAACTAGTGAGATAAAGTCTGCCTTGGTACGGGCAACGTCCTGTAGGTATGGTTCCCTATTCTCTTTAAATTTCGAGGCAACTGGCGTGACCTCTGAACTCTCTAAGTTTCGGCACCTGCTTGTGATTGAAGATCAAGCGGGTCGCCGCACTGTTAACTTACAAGCCAGTACCTACACGATTGGTCGGCATCCCAGTAACAAAATTGTGCTGAAGTCGCCGATGATTTCACGCCAGCACGCTGTCCTCCTGCGGGTCAGTGATCCCAGTAGTGGACACTTCTTTTTCCGCCTCATTGATGGCGACTTGCAGGGCAAACGCAGTGTGAATGGTACTACCGTGAATGGCTCGCCGTGTCACTCCCACATTTTACAGCACGGCGATTTAATTATTTTTGGTGGCAATGTGCGCGCTCGCTACCATGCGGTCAGTAACATCTCCGACTCGGGCTTTAACCGCTACACCCAAGCGCTGCAGTCAGCCAGTATTCCCGAGGGATACCTTTCCAATAAAGCTCAGGCCGCCTTATTGGAGAGTCAAATTTCTCAATTGAGCGATGTTCAATTGCTGCGACTGTCCTCCTTCCCGGAGTTAAGTCCCTACCCCATTATTGAATTCTCCCCCGATGGGCATATCACTTATCTCAATCCTGCCGCCATCAGTGAATTTCCCGATCTGGAGGATACTAGCTTTGCGCATCCTTTACTGGCGTGGGCTAAAAACACCTCTTTGAAGGTGCAAGGCTGTTTTGTGCAAGAGGTGGTCGTGGGCGATCGCACCTATGAAATGACCGTCCACAGTCTGCGGGAAAGTGAACTCATTCGCTGCTACATTACCGACGTTACCGACCGGAAGCGCTCGGAAATGGCGTTGCGCACTAGCGAAGAACGCTATGCCTTGGCGGCAGAAGGTGCCAACGACGGCCTTTGGGATTGGCACATCACTGAAGCCTCGATGTATTACTCCCCCCGCTGGGAACAGCTAGTGGGTGAGACCCCCGGTACCCTCAAACCCACAATTGAGGAGTGGTGGCAGCGGGTACATCCCGACGATCGCCAACGGCTGCAAACCGAAATGAAAGAGCATTTACGGGGACAACGCCCCCATTTTGAGTGCGAGTTTCGCCTCAAGCATGCCGACGGTGGTTACCGCTGGATGCGATCGCGGGGAAAAGCGCTGCGCACTGCCGAGGGGCAACCCTACCGCATGGCGGGTTCCATGACCGATGTGACGGAATACCACCTCATTCAAGAGCAAATTCTCCACGATGCCCTCCATGATTCAATGACAGGATTACCCAACCGTGTTCTCTTGATGGATCGGCTCGGACAAGCGCTGATTCAGCGGATTCGGCGTCCCCAGCGTCTGTTTGCGGTTCTGTTTCTGGACGTGGATCGCTTTAAGGTCATTAACGATAGCCTCGGGCACTTGGCAGGGGATCAGCTCCTGATTGCCATTGCTCAACGGCTGCTCACTTGTGTTCGGGCTGAGGACACGATTGCCCGCCTTGGGGGTGACGAGTTTGCCATTCTCTTAACGGATTTAAACCGCCAAGAGCAGGCGATCAAGATTGCTGAGCGAGTTTTAATGGCCCTGAGTCGCCCCTTTTTACTGGAAGGGCATGAGGTGTTTACCAGTGCCAGTATTGGTATTGCTTTTCCCGGCCATGGAAGCACGACGGCTGAGGAGCTGCTGCGGGATGCCGACACCGCCATGTACCGCGCTAAGTCCCTAGGCAAGGCTCGCTACGAAGTCTTTAGCATGACTATGCGGGCGGAAAGTATTGCCCTGATGCAAACGGAAACCGAACTGCGACGGGCTGCAGAGCGCAACGAGTTTTTGGTCTATTACCAGCCGATTGTGGATTTGAGCTGCCATCGGGTGGTGGGCTTTGAAACGCTTCTGCGCTGGCAGCACCCCCAGCGGGGGATTGTCAGCCCGGGAGAATTCATGCGGGTGGCAGAGGAGACAGGCTTGATTTTACCCATTAGTTGGTGGGTGATGGCCGAAGCCTGTCAGCAAATGCAGCGGTGGGCACAGCAGTTTCCCCAGAGTCAGGCGTTGACCATCAGCGTCAATTTAACAGGGCGGCATTTTCAGCAGGCAAACTTGCTGCCCCAGTTAGAGGCAATTCTCAGTGAAACCGGCTTTCCCCCCCAACGATTGCGCTTAGAGGTGACCGAAGGGATACTCATTGAAAATAAAGAAGTGGCGATCGCCGCCCTCGAGCAAATTCGTGCCATGGGGATTGGGCTGTACATGGATGATTTTGGCACTGGCTACTCCTCCTTGAGTTATTTGCACCGCTTCCCCATTGATACCCTGAAAATTGACCGTGCCTTTATTACCCCCCTTGATCAGGAAGAGCACTCTCTCAGTATTGTGCGCACCATCCTTGCTCTTGCCGAGTCATTGCAGTTGAGCGTGGTGGCAGAAGGGATTGAAACGCAAGGCCAATGTAACATTCTGAAAGCCATGGGGTGTCCCTATGGGCAAGGCTATTTCTTTGCTCGCCCCTTACCGGCTGCCAAAGTGGAAAGACTTTTAGTGCAGGGGGCACTCCACCTGTGGCCCGTTAGTAAGCGCCTTCACCAAAGAGGACAATGCGTGCCGTTTCCACTAAAATCTCAAGATCAAGGTTGAGAGACCAGTTGTCAATGTAGTACAGATCGAGGCGGGCAGCCTCATCAAAGCTATCGATGTGCGATCGCCCCGAAATTTGCCACAGTCCCGTGATGCCGGGCATCACCTGATGGCGCAGATGGTGCCACGAATTAAAGCGAGCCACATCCCGCAGCGGTAGCGGGCGCGGCCCCACTAGGCTCATGTCCCCCCAGAGAACATTAAAAAGTTGCGGCAATTCGTCAATGCTTGTCTTGCGCAAAAAAGCCCCCAAACGGGTGCGGCGGGGGTCATTTTTTACCTTGAAGAGAATACCATCAGCGGCTTCATTTTGGGCTTCCAGTTGTGCCTGCAGTTGCGGGGCATCCGCCCGCATTGTGCGGAACTTCCACATTTGGAACACCTGTCCGTGCAACCCCACCCGTTCTTGGCGAAAGAACACAGGTCCCGGTGAGGTGAGCTTGATGGCGATCGCCACCCCCAGCAGCAGCGGCGCCAGCACACACACCCCTGCCAACGCCAAAATGACATCCAAGTAGCGCTTCAAGCGATACTCCCAGCCGTGGAGGTAGGTCATGTCAACCCGCAGCGTGGGTAAGGCCGCCACCACTTCCGGCGTGCCGCGCCGGTAGAGCATCTCAAGGCTAGAAGGTACCAATCGCAGGAGAATGCCCTGTTGCCGCAGTTGCCAGTACAGGGTTGAGGCAAGGGGAGAAGGGGGGAGCCCCTCCACAACCACTTCTTGGGCGTTGCTGGCCAGAATTTGGGCCAGTGTGTCGGCATCGTGGGCTGTGGCTGCCGCGACCCTGCCAACAATCGTGTAATTTTCCTTGCGCTGGAGCATCTTAGCCAGTAGTTCTTGGCGCTCCTCGGGGGCAATTAAAAACACCAGTACCGGCTGCCGTGCCCGCACAACCTTAAACAGCAGACTCACCCCCAGCCGCAGAGCCACCGCCAGCACCACACTCATGACCCAAGCACTAAAAAAGAGGGATCGGGGCAAATCCAGCTTGGGATCGTAAAAATAGCTAACAGCCAGAGCCAGTAAGTAGCCAAGACTCACTACCTTGGCTAAACGCAAATAGTTTTTCCAGTGACCTTGAGGGTGGTAAAGGCCAGCCAGCGCCACCAGCAACAACAGAGCCGCTGCAAACAACCAAAAAATACTGGGTAGCCCCAAAAACTGCCACCACACCAGTTCTGGTGGAATTGGCGCATAGAAGCGATTCAGTTTTAAGCCAATTTTCCAAGCCACCACCAGTGCCAACAAGTCACTGAGCAGTAGCAGCAGCAGACGCGGTGTTTCCCTCGTGAACCATCTGCCGCCTGAGGGAGAGCGGATGTCACGCTGACCTGTTGAGCACGTCCGAAACCGAACCATCACGACCTGCCAGCAGGAGTTACCCTTTAGCAATGCTGACGCAAGGCGCACCTGAAACCAAGGGCTGTCCTATGCCGTCTATTATAGGTTCTCTGCCCAGCCGTTAAGATGACGTTTCGGAGTAGCGGCTGGCGGTGAGGGCGATCGCCAAAGCATCGGCGGCATCATCGGGTCGGGGAAGGCAAGCCAACTGTAATTCCCGCTGTACCGCTTGTTGCACATCCCTTTTGCTGGCATTGCCGTAGCCGGTTAAGGCTTGCTTCACTTGGGCGGGGGTCAATTCCACTAGGGGATAGCCCAGTTGACTGAGAACGAGCAGAATCACGCCCCGCGCCTGCGCCACCAGAATTGTATGACTCATTTTGTAGAAAAATAACTTTTCAATGGCAACCACATCGGGCGCCATCGCCGGAATTAACTGGTGCAGATCGGTGTAAAGACTCCGCAGGCGATCGCCGACGGGCGTACTTGCAGGCGTTGTAATGACGCCAAAATCGCAGACTTGGCAATGGTTCAGGGTGACTTCAATGCAGCCATAGCCCAACGTAGCCAATCCCGGGTCAACCCCTAAGATACGCACTGCTCGCCTCGCGAGGGAACAGACAAGATACAATTGCCTATGGCGCATCCAAGGAGAGACCTCTGAGTACCCGAGTTATTATTGTCCGCCACGGTGAAAGTACCTTTAACGTTGAGCAGCGCGTCCAAGGCCATAGTGATGCCTCCTCATTGACGGAGCGGGGTCGTTGGATGGCTCAGCAAGTGGGTATTGCCCTGCAGGGCATCCCTATTCGTCAAATCTACACTAGCCCCCTGAAGCGGGCGCGTGAAACTGCGGCTGAGATCTACCGGCATTTAGAACTCCCTGAGCTAGGAGAGCCGGTGGCCATAGACTTACTCAAGGAAATTGCCCTACCGGCGTGGGAAGACCTCCCTTTTGCCGAAGTAAAAGCGCGCTTTCCCGAAGATTACCGCCGCTGGCAAGAGGCACCGGATACCCTGAGCATGACCATCCGCGACGAAACAGGTGATCCGAAAGAATTTTTCCCATTACTCGACCTGTTTGATCGGGCGGGACTCGTCTTGGACACCCTCTTGCCGCAGCACGACAATGAAACAATTCTCATGGTTGGTCACAGTGGCATGAATCGTGCCCTGATCTGCACGGCTTTGGGCATGGGGGTAAGAGGATACCTCCGCCTGCAGCAGGCCAATGGCGCCATTAGTGTCCTGAACTTTATCAATGGACGCTGCCAGCCAGCTCAGTTAGAAACCCTGAACCTTACCAGTCACCTTGGGGATCCCTTTCCAGAACCCCGCTTTAAGGAGCAAACCCTACGCATCTTCTTAGTGCGCCACGGGGAAACCCATTGGAATCGCGAGGGACGTTTTCAAGGCCAAATTGATGTGCCCCTGAACGAGAATGGGCGGGCGCAGGCAATGGCAGTGGCTGATTTTCTCCGGGATGTCACATTCCACCATGCCCTCACTAGCCCCCTGTCCCGTCCCCGAGAAACGGCGTTGGCGATTCTGCAGCACCATCCCAAGGTCAAGCTAGAAGCAGAACCTGCCCTTGCGGAAATTAGTCATGGGGATTGGGAAGGTAAGTTTGAACCCGAGGTGGAGGCAAAATACCCCGGGGAACTGCAACGCTGGCGCACGACACCGGCGGCGGTGCAAATGCCCGGCGGCGAAAATTTGCAACAGGTGCGCGATCGCGTGGTTAAGGCTTGGGAGCGTTGGCTGGATCGCTGGCAGCGGGATGGTTTGACCCCTCACAATGTTCTAGTGGTTGCCCATGACGCCACCAATAAAGTGCTGTTGTGCCACATCTGTGGTTTGGGAGTAGAAAACTTTTGGCTCTTTAAGCAAGGAAATGGCAGCGTGACGGTGATTGACTACCCACTGCAAGGGGGATTGCCGCGCCTACAAGCGGTCAACATCACCAGCCATTTGGGGGGCGTGCTGGATCGAACGGCTGCGGGAGCACTCTAAAGCCATGACAGGACAACTCTTACAACAGGTGCGGCTGCTGGATCCCCTCAACCGCCAAGATTATCGTGCCGATGTGCTCATCGACGGCAATCAACTCGTGGCGATCGCCCCCCAAGAAGTTGCCCCCGAGACGCAACGCATTCCTGCCGAGAACTGGGTTTTAGCTCCTCCCCTAGTGGATCTCTACAGCCACAGCAGCTCTCCAGGTTACGAAGCTCGAGAACCATTGGCTGCTCTCCTTGCCGGCGCAGCAGCCGGAGGCGTACAGCACCTCACGCTGTTGCCCACCACTGATCCGGTGATTGACAATCCCAGTGTCTGGCACTCGTTGCAGCAGCAATTACCCGCTGAGAGCTGGGTGCAAGTGCGAGTCTGGGGTGCCCTCACCCAAGGCTGTCGTGGCAAGGCTCTTGCCAACCTTTACGAACTAGCGGCAGCAGGGGTCATCGGCTTTTGTGAGGAGGATGGTCTAAGTTCCTGGCCCTTGTTGCAGCGGGCACTGACGTATCTACAACCCTTACAAACCCGGGTTGCCCTGTGGCCGTTTGATGCGGCTTTAGCCGCCTGTGGGGTGGCTCGCCAAAGTCCCGAGGCAATTCGCTTGGGTTTGGCAGAACAGCTCATTGCCTGTGAAACGATTCCCTTGTTGGCAATTTTGGAATTGGCGCGCACTGTCACCACACCCATCCACCTCATGCGCCTTTCCACAGCCCGCAGTGTTGAAATCCTCCGCCACCATAAGCTGCCCCACGTCAGCGCCAGTGTGACTTGGCTCCACCTGCTCTTTGACACCACTGCTTTGGCCACCTACGACCCCAACCTGCGCTTAGCCCCCCCCTTGGGTACCCCTGCCGACCGCAATGCCTTGATTGAAGGACTGAAAACCGGCGTCATTGAGGCGATCGCCATCGACCATACGCCCCGTCTCTACGAAGAGAAGATGGTTTCATTTGCGGAAGCGTTACCCGGCGCCATTGGCCTCGAACTGGCCTTGGCTGCCCTGTGGGACGGCCTCGTAAGCTCGGGGCACTTGTCCGCCCTTGAGTTGTGGCACGCCCTGAGTACAGCACCGGCTCGCATTTTAGGACTCGACCCCCCCACCCTAGAAGTGGGCAGCCCCAATTTTATCCTCTTTGATCCCACGGCCCCTTGGACCATCAACTCCCAAAGCCTGCGATCGCCCTGCACCAATACCCCCTACTGGCAGCAAAGGCTTCGGGGTCAACTCCTCCCCCTGTCCCCCAGCATTGCCGCCGGCTGCACCCACTGATCAAATTCCGCCGCCGTGAGATAGCCAAGTTCGACGGCTGCTTCTTTAAGGGTTTTCTGTTCGCTGTAAGCTTTTTTCGCCACGGCTGCCGCCTTGTCGTAGCCAATGTAAGGATTCAGCGCCGTCACTAGCATTAAGGATTGCTCTAAATGCCGCTGGATTTGGGCATGGTTGGGTTCCAGCCCCCGCAGACAAAAGTCTGTGAAGGCACGTCCGGCATCACTAAGAAGTTCAATCGAGCGCAGCACATTGTGGATAATCAGGGGCTTATAGACATTCAGTTCAAAATTGCCTTGGCTGCCGGCAAAACCAATGGCCGCATCATTGCCCATCACCTGCACGCAAACCATGGTTAGAGCCTCGCACTGGGTGGGATTGACCTTGCCGGGCATAATCGACGATCCGGGTTCATTGGCGGGCAAAATTAACTCGCCTAGGCCACAGCGGGGCCCCGATCCAAGCCAGCGAATGTCATTGGCCATTTTCATGAGGGCGGCAGCAAGGGTCTTGAGGGCGCCGCTAAGCAGGACAAGGGGGTCGTGAGCAGCAAGGGCAGCAAAGCGATTCTCGGCGACACAGAAGGGATAACCGGTCATCTGCGCGAGAATGGCCGCGACGCGATCGCCAAACTGGGGCGGGGCATTCAACCCCGTGCCCACGGCGGTGCCACCAATGGCAAGGGGGTACAGGTGCTGTAAGCAATACCCTAAATGCTGCTCACAGGCGGCCACCTGACTGGCATAACCAGAAAACTCCTGCCCGAGGGTGAGGGGTACCGCATCCATCAGGTGAGTGCGGCCAATTTTAATGATGTCGGCAAAGGCAGCCACTTTTTCCTGCAACACCGCCAGCATTGACCGCAGCATCGGCAGCAGTCGCTCCTGCACTTCTAAAACTGCAGCAATGTGCATTGCGGTGGGAAACGTATCGTTGGACGACTGACTGCGGTTGACATCATCGTTGGGATGAACAGGGGTTTTCGTGCCCTTGATACCTCCAGCTAACTCAATGGCGCGGTTGGCAATCACCTCGTTGACGTTCATGTTGGTTTGGGTGCCGCTGCCCGTCTGCCAAATGGAGAGGGGAAATTGATCGTCCCAACGACCATCGAGAATCTCCGTGGCGGCTTGGATAATCCAAGCGGCTTTCTCGGGAGCCAGAACCCCCAGATCACGGTTGGCGATCGCCGCAGCCAGCTTCAGCCGTGCCATGGCATAAATCACGGCGAGGGGCATGGGCAGGCCACCAATGGGAAAGTACTTCAGTGAGCGAGCTGTTTGCGCGCCCCAATAACAATTAGCGGGCACCTCAATTGGGCCAAGGGAATCGTATTCAGTTCGGGTTGCAGCAGCCATTGGCAATGGGGATAAGGGGGTCAATAACTATTCCTTGGCAATCAGGCCAGAGGCTAGACAGGGGCCATGCCACCAGACTAAGCTGAGAAACAGCCAGGGTTGGCCGAGCGGATGAGGCAGCGAACTCATAATTCGCCATAGGCTGGTTCAACTCCAGCACCCTGGATCCGCAGGGGCTAGGCGATCGCCCACGGCAAGTCATCTTGACCCCGCAGCAGCCGAATTTGGGCAATAGCAAAAATCGTCGGAATAATCCGGCCATAGTTGGTGGCGATCGCCCGCCAGCCCAAGTCGGCCACAAACCAAATCCACAGTGCCGTGCCCACAAAGGCCAACATACTGCGTCCAAGCGCCATTGTAGCCGCTCCAGTAGTCACGCTTTTGGCTAACGTCGCCAAGGGCAGCTTCCGCCCGGCCAACTGCACCACACACTGGCGCACCACCTGCTGAACGACAACACGGCGCATGACCGGGGTGAGGGCAAGCACCGCTCCCCCCTCAAGGATCAGGCGAACGGTTTCCAGCGAAATGGGATGACCATGCCGCAACTCCGGCAGTGAAGCTTGGATATGCTCTGCCAACACCCTGCGATCGCGATCCGGCAGCTTCGACCACATCCGTTGTAAAAGGCCAAGAAAAATCTCAATTTCTAATTCCGCTACGCTCCAACTGGGGGAGAACTTAATGTTCAGGTAACGGCACACCCGCATTAGCGTTTGACGATAACTAATTTGCTGTGCCTTCCCCTTGAGCACCGTTAAGCCATCCGCTGCCAAAAAGCGAAACCGGGCTTCAATGTGATCCAACCATGCCTTACGATCTTGGGCTTGTACCGTAATCGGGTCAGGAGTATGGAGGTAATCTAAGGGATTGAGCCGCCGTCGGAAGAGAATTTCCGTTAAATCTTGCAACTCCTCCTCAGTGGCTAATTCGAGCGCAGCCCTTAGTTCATCCATGGGGTCAGCTCCAGCAGCAGCACAGCATTAAATGTCTCCATAATTATAGGCACTTCCCTTGAGTTTGTGGCATAGCCCCAGCCGCAGGCGCTCAGGTGGCAAACGGCAAATCCCTATGCCAGAGTCTCCCCAAGATTGAACTGCCATGATAGGTTAACGGTTGATATGCCAAAGGATGCAGGATCATGCAAACCAAGACCAAAGGGGAATCGCTTGTCCGGTTAATGGATGTTGGCAAGGCCTACCGCCAACCCAATGGCCAAATGATTAGCATCATGGAAAACATCAACCTTGAGCTGCGCACGGGCGAAATTGTAGCGTTGCTTGGCCCCTCTGGTTCCGGCAAATCAACTCTGATGCGGATTATTACCGGGCTAATTAGTCCTACCTCTGGTCAGGTGTTCTATCGTGAAGAACCCATGCAGGGGCTCAATCCAGGAGCGGCGATTGTCTTTCAAAGTTCCGCTCTCTACCCATGGCTGACCGTCCTCGAAAACGTTGAACTGGGTCTGAAGGCCTTGGGGGAAGGACCGCGATCGCGCCGTCGCAAAGCCCTGCGCATGATTGACATTATTGGTCTCGACGGCTTTGAAAACGCCTACCCCAAGGAACTCTCGGGGGGGATGCGCCAGCGGGTGGGCTTTGCCCGAGCTCTGGCAGTGGAACCCGAACTGCTATGTATGGATGAACCCTTCTCGGCCTTGGACGTGCTAACGGCAGAAAACCTGCGCTTTGAACTGCTGGATTTGTGGTTGGAGCACAAAATTCCTACCCAGAGCATTTTGATTGTTACCCACAACATTGAAGAAGCAGTGATTTTAGCCGATCGCATTATTGTCCTTGGCAGTAACCCGGGACGGGTGCGGGCAGATTTTCCCATGACGTTGCCCCACTATCGCGATCGCAAACACCCGGAATTTCAAGCCATCGTGGATCGCATCTACAAAATTCTCACCAACCCCCACCTTGACGAGATCGAACCGGTGGAACCCAAACTCTTAGTGAGCCTGCCCCAAGAGTCGCGTTATCCGCCGCTGCCCCACGTTCGCATTGGTTCGATTGCTGGCCTCCTCGAGTTGCTTGAGGATCGCAAAGAAGACCTTTACCGCATTGCCCAAGAACTGCAACTGGAATTGGATGACATTCTGCCCATTGTGGAAGCAGCTCAAATGATGGAACTTGTTGAACTCAAAGAAGGGGATATTGGCGTCACCCCTATTGGCCATGCCTTTATCCAAGGGGATATTGATCAGCGCAAGCTAATTATTCGCCAACAACTGCTGAAGAACATTCGTTTAGTGCAGCAGATTCACACATTCCTCACGGCGAAACAGAACCACCGTATCCCCGAAAGTTTGGTGCTGGATATTCTTGAGCGCCACTTCACCCCCCAAGAAGCCGATCGCCAGCTCAACACTGCCATAGACTGGGGACGCTACGCAGAACTCTTCAGCTACGATGAGCCCGCCAAGGAAATTTTTCTAGAAACCACTGAACCAGAAGAGCCCCTTCCCCTCGAGACCACCACTGTCTAGGGTGACTCGTACTGCGGGCGAATGCGGATATTAAACTCCTCTTCGTCCTTGAGAATTTGAAACACCTTATCCATGCTGGTGAGCTCAAAGAGCATCATCATTTGCTTGGGGATACCGCAGAGGTAGAGCTGCCCATCTGTGGCTCGCAGGGTTTTGAGGGCAACCACCAGTGCCCCGAGGCCAGAGCTATCGATAAACGTGACCTCACTGCAGTCTAGCAGAAGCACCTTAACGCCTGCTTGGGCGCGCTCACTCACCATTTGGCGAAATTCTTGAGCTTGAGGGCCACCGAAAATTCCTGAGAGCTTAATAACATCAACTGTATTGGTCATTCTCTTCCTTCTTTTAAGAACACCTCAACTCCCCGCTAGTATAGTAGAGATGCTGAGCCTATTTGGCCTCCAACCAGTTTTCCCCCGCACAGATATCCACTTGCAGCGGCACGCTGAGGGAAACGGCACTCGTCATTACTTCAGGAATCTGGGTTTTTAGCTGCTCCCAGGCCTGGGGTGGCATCTCGAGGACTAGCTCATCGTGAACTTGCAGCAGTAGCTGTGCCTGCTGGGGTTTGAGTAGAGGGGCAAGTTGCACCATGGCGCGCTTGATAATGTCAGCGCTGGAACCTTGAATGGGAGCGTTGGCGGCAGCTCGTAGCAAGCCCCGCTCGTAGTTGGACATTTTCAATTGGCTCAGGTCAATCTCCGCCAGTTCTTCGGGTGCCCTGCCGCGCCACTGCTGCAGATCAGAACTCTCGAACTGGAAGTAACGGCGGCGGCCTAAAATCGTTTCCACGTACCCCCGGCAGATGGCGAGGCGCTCCATTTGACGCAGGTAGGCAAACACGCCCGGGTAGCGCTCGTAAAAGCGTTGGATAAAGGCTTTGGCCTCGGCTACACTCACCCCTGCTTCGCGGGCAAATCGCTGTGGCCCCATGCCGTAAATGACACCGAAGTTAATGATTTTCCCCAGCCGGCGATCGCTGGCACTAATGTCTGTCTTCTCGAGGAGGAACTGGGCGGTTAAACGGTGCACATCTTCCCCTCGCTGGTAGGCACCCACCAGTTCCGGCTCTTGGCTCAGATGGGCGAGAATTCGCAACTCAATCTGGGAGTAGTCAGCAGTCACAAGGAGATGGCCGGGCTCTGGCACAAAGGCACGGCGAATCTGGCGGCTAAACTCGGTGCGGATGGGGATATTTTGCAGGTTAGGATTTGAGGAGGACAGACGCCCCGTGGCGGTGACGGCTTGGTTAAAATCCGTGTGCACCCGCCCCGTATCCGGTCGCACAAGGGTGGGCAGCACATCCACGTAGGTGGATTTGAGCTTAGCAAGGGTGCGGTGCGCCAAAATCAGATCAATGATGGGATGATCTCCCTGCAACTTTTCAAGGGTGGCGGCATCGGTGGAGTAGCCGAGTTTGGTTTTGTGGGTTTTTTTCGGATCTAATCCCAAGGTGCCAAAGAGCAGTTCACTCAACTGCTTGGGGGAAGCCAAGTTAAAGGGTTGGCCCACCAGTTCCCACGCTTGGCGCTGAATGCTTTCCAGTTGGGCTTCAATGTCTTGGGAGAGCTGCTGCAAATAGGCGGTATCAATGCGGATGCCCGTGGCTTCCATCTCCGCCAAAATCGGTTCCAAGGGCAATTCCACTTCGAGTAGTAATTGCCGCAGGCGGGGGGTGAGATCCGCTTCCAGTTTTTCTTTGAGCAGGTAGGTTGTATAAACATCCAAGCCACAGTACTGGGCAACTGCCGCTGGGCTCAAGTCAGCAAGGGTTTGATCTTTACCCACGAGGGAGCGATAGCTTTGGGATTGGATGGGTAAATAGCGCTGGCAAATATCCGTGAGGTTGTGGCTGGCTTCGGGGTTGAGGACGTAGCTGGCCAGCATGGTGTCAAACACCACCCCTTGCAACTGAATGCCTTGAAACCGCAGCACTAAACGGTCAAATTTGGCGTTTTGGAAGACTTTGGGATGGCGATCGCTCTCGAGGATGGGCTTCAGGGCAGCCAGCGTTTCCGCCAGCGGCAGGTTTTTCCCCGCCTTATGCCCTAGGGGGAGGTAGGCCACCTGCTCCGGTTCCGAGCCCCAGCAACAGCCGATCCCGACAAGGGTGGCATCGCGGGGACTTAAGCCTGTGGTTTCCGTATCCCACGCAACGGGATGGGCAGCATCGGTGTGGGCTTCAAGGGTCTGAAGGAGCTGGTTTAACTGCTCTGGTGTCTCAATGAGCTGTACCGCCAAGGGGGGGGGTGTTTCCTCAGCCGAGAAAAACCACGTCTGATCCGGGTCGGGATCAAGATCGGGCAGGGTGCCGCCAAGGCGCAGGTGCCACTCTTGTAATTGCATCCGCAGCCCCCGAAACTCCAGCCGGGTCAAGAGATCGTCAAGAACTGGCCAATCAAAGGGACTGAGCCGCAGGGCCTCGAGATCTAACGTGAGGGGGACATCCAAAACAATTTGCGCCAAGGTTTGGGAGTGGCGAGCAGCCGCTTCCCCTGTCGTTAGCTTGGTTTTGAGGCTCGGGGGCTGAATCTCGTTGAGGTGGGCATAGATGGCCTCAAGGCTAGGATACTGCTGTAGGAGTTGCACCGCAGTCTTCGGGCCAATTCCCTTAATGCCCGGAATGCGATCGGAGGCATCACCACACAGGGCTTTGTAATCGACGATTTGCTCGGGCCATACCCCCATTTTCTGCTGCACTTTCACAGCATCAAAGAGATCGGGCATCGTTTTGCCCCGCGTCTGGCTACTCAGGTACATCACCTGTACCAACCCCTCGCGATCCACCAGTTGAAAGAGGTCGCGATCGCCCGTAACAATTGTCGTGCGCCAACCCTGTGCCCTGAGGCGATGGGCAACGGTGCCAATGACATCATCTGCTTCATAGCCCGGACAGGTGAGCAAGGGCAGCCGCAGCGCTGTCAGAAGGGATTGTAGGTTCTCAATGTCAACAATGAACTCTTCGGGGGTTTCGACCCGACCAGCCTTGTAGTTATCATCCGCTGCATGGCGAAAGGTGGGCTCCCCCAAATCAAACGCCACGGCGACATGATCCGGTGGCTGCTGCTCCAGAATCTCGAGGAGGCTTTTCAAAAAGCCAAAGCAAACACTGGTGGGGATGCCTGTTGAGGTGCGCAAGCCCCCATCCCGACCTTTGCTGAAGGCATAGTAGGCGCGAAAGGCAAGGGAGTGGCCATCAATGAGCAGAAGTGTCGGTGCGGACATGATGCGTGTGGCAGCGTACCCCCTAAAGATACACCTGTTCGAGAATCCCCCGCAGGCGATCGTAGTCGTCCTTGAGGAGCCGATTCAGCAATTGGGCAGCTTGGACGAGCCAAGGGCGATCGCCCCCCCGTAACTGGTACAGGTGCCGTAGGGTGGCGGCAATGAGGGCATCCCCGGGCCCGTAGTTCAAGCTCAAGAGAGTGCGCAAAAACGTTAACTGTTGACTAAAGGCAATCACCACGGCGGGCTGGCAGCGATAGACCTGCTGGTGCATTTGGGGTGGGCGGGGGGGCAGATGATGGTAAACACGCCCCTGCTCTTGAAAGCCAACAAGACCTATGGTGACTTCGGTTTTAAGCATGGCAAAGATGTGGGGCTGCTCTTGCCGCAGTTGCTCTAACGAAAGCCCCAACGCTGTCGCCCGATGAATCGTGTCAATGGGGGCTGTGACTGCGTAGGCCACCACACCATAAATTTGGCGATCGCCATCGGGCACCCACACCCAACTGCCAAGGGCTGGGATGGGTGGAAAGTCCAGCGTCGGTGGCTCATAACACTGGGCAATGAGATGATCCGTTGCCGTTTGTACCACCTCAGCAAAGGGGGCTGGCGAGAGTTCCGCTGGTTCTGCTGGCGGGGGCGATCGCCGCGGCATCGGCTACTTTTTCCCCTTCGTCACCGTGACTGGCGTCAACTCTGATAACCGAAACGTCACCAGCTTATCCCAGTTGCCCCCCTCAAACAGCACGGCAGCTTTGCCATCCGTGACCCGCTGCACAATGCCTTGGAACTGGTAGTAGGTATCATTTGGATTAGTGACTTGCACCGTCATTCCGGGCAAAATTGCGGGGACTGTCTCCACTGCCATGGCAACACCTCATAACCTTGTTGTGCTTTAATTGCTGACGTTCATAACTATATCACACCTAACCATGCTGTATATTCTCTTACCTGTTTATAATAGGAAGCAGACAACTGAGAAATTTATAAAGTGTTTGATAAAGCAGAATTTTCAAGAATTTAGACTGATTCTTATTGATGATGGATCTATTGATGGTACAGAGGAAATGGCTCTGAGCTATCTTCCAGAAAGTATAATTCTTAAGGGGGATGGAAATCTCTGGTGGGCAGGTGGACTACAAAAAGGATATGAGTGGCTTTTAGAAAATGCTAGTGATGATGATATTTGCCTAATAATGAATGATGATGTTGTTTTTGATGAAAAATTCTTAAGTAAAGGCATCGAGATCATTTCTAGAAAAAGCAAAACCCTTTTAGCACCGCAGTGTTATAGTCAGTATGACCACCAAACTTTAGATAGTGGAGTTAAGGCCGATTTCATAACCCTAAAGTTTAGACGAGCTCAGACAAAAGATGAGATCAACTGTTTAACTACAAGAGGATTATTTCTGAAAGTAAGAGATTTTAAGGCTATTGGTGGTTTTTTTCCTCGGATTCTTCCGCATTATCTTTCTGATTATGAATTTACATTACGCGCATTCCGTAAAGGATTTAGATTATATCTGAGTGAAGAAATAAAACTTTTTGTTGATACAAAAACAACAGGATTCCATGAGCTAAGATTTGATGGAATTTTAGACTATTATACAAAGTTTTTTTCTAATCGTAACCCTTTAAATCCTGTACATTGGCTGGGATTTATTATCTTAGCCGTTCCATATCCTTACAAGATTTATCATTTTGTATTAAGAATTTTCTGGATGATTTTATTTTTAATTATTCCTTATCCTCTTGCCAAAAGGGTGTTTAGATTATTTATAAAGAGATAAAACGGTGATGAAAGAGGCTGTTCTTTTCCTAGTTTTTAACCGTCCCCAAACCACCGCTCAGGTATTTGAAGTTATCCGTCGAGTTCAACCACCTCGACTTTACGTTGCATCCGATGGTCCAAGGGCGGATCAATGGTGTGAAGTAGATCTTGTGAAAGAAGTACGTAAAATTGCTACTCGGGTAGACTGGCCATGTGAGTTAAGAACCTTATTCAGGGATAAAAATTTAGGCTGTAAAAAAGCAGTTAGTAGTGCTATTAATTGGTTTTTCGAGCAAGAGCAGCAAGGCATTATCCTAGAAGACGATTGTTTGCCCCACCCTGATTTTTTTCAATTTTGTGAGATATTGCTAGATTACTATGCCGATAACGAAAGAATTTTTGCAATAACGGGTAACAATTTTCAAAATGGTCAAAAGCGCGGCAACGCCTCCTACTACTTCTCAAAATATCCCCACATTTGGGGCTGGGCAACGTGGCAGCGAGCATGGCAACATTACCAAAGAGATATTTCTTTTTGGCCAGAATGGTCGCAGTCAGAAGATTGGCTAAGAAAAACACTAAACCGAGCAGAACGTAGATACTGGCGAAAAATTTTCGATCGAGTTTATCAAGATAAAATTGATACATGGGATTACCAATGGATAGCTTCAGTATGGTATGCAGGTGGTTTAACGGCAGTTCCGAATGTTAACCTTGTTAGTAATATTGGTTTTGGAAAAGAGGCAACCCATACGCGCCGCATTAGTCCTCTGGCTAATTTAGCAACCGAGCCTATCGGTGAGATTACTCACCCATCGGTTGTTAAACAAGATATCGAAGCGGATCATTATACCTTTAGGAAGGTCTATGGCTTAGAAAAAAAAATCAAGCAGCTTTTTATGATTTTGAGGAGTCATATTTAAAATTTCCTGCCACAAAAATAAAACATAATGAATCAAGGCTGTTTTAGACGCATCATTTCTGTTTGAATGCGCTGACTGAAGGCATTGTCTTGCTGTGCCCGCAAGGTTATAGCATTAAACTGCTCAAGGGTCATGTTGTATTTCTTGAGTACCTGCATGGCTTCGCGGACATAACTGGCACAAATGGTTTCCATGCCACTGGGAATATTTTGGGGGCTCATGCCAAAGCAGGAATTACGCGGTACTTGGCCGCCAGCAACTGCTTGCGCTTGGCGATAGTATTTTTGGCGAATGGGTTCAATTTCTAAGACAACCCGAGCATAGTTTATTAGTTCCCACGGGGCAATCACATCTGCTTGCGGTGCTGCTTGCCCTAAAGACGGAACAGGCATCACGCTTATTAAAAGTAGGCTCAATGTACTGCCACAAAAAATAATGGGCAACAACGTCCAACGCATCCTATGGGCTACCACTACGCTAGAGAAGAGAAATTATCTATACACTCTACTTGGAATCCTCTAGCTAGATTCAGGTTCCCGCGCGCTGGGATTTCGGGAGGACTTTCAGGTAACGCTGACCCCGATACTGATAGCTGCCAAGCCATGCATGGTGCTCTAGCTTTTCGCTGTTGGTATTGGCTGCCAACCAAAGATGAATCTTCACCTTGTCAGTAATGTCAGAGTGGCCAAACCCGTGGCCAACAGGGGAGAGAGTCTGGGTGCAGGTTCCGCCGCAGTAGATGCCAGACGGATGTAAACCACTGCCATAGTTCTGCCCTTGAGTGACCCCGATAGCGACAGATTACTCCTTGAATGAGGCGGCTCACCCCCATCTCGCCTTGCAGGCCACTGGCCAGTTCCCGTAGTGCCATGACTTGGGCTGGAGTCAGGGGACTTCCGACCCATGCCAAGGTGCCCATGAGGGGACAGCCGGCCAAACCATTGCGGGAGACGGGTAATGTGCCCTCTATGCGTTGGCGATCGATCCACAGGGGCACGCCCGCTTGCCAAACTTCGGTGCGCGATCGCCAGTGTCCGGTCAGAAAGGCTTCACCGCGAGCAGTACGGCCAAAACGGGTAATCTCCCATAGACACAGGTGGGCGGTGGGTGCCAGTTCAATGTGCAACTGCTGCTGATACTGAGCTCCATTGAAAAGAATTGTTTCTTGCGGTAGCCATTCGAGGGAAGCCCCCGCACCTATGACACAGTGAATGCGTTGCTCAACTGGGGTATGAGCTTTGCCATAGACCTTCGCCGCTGCTGCCGTTGTCATCAGGGCATGGCATTGGGGGTCAAGGGTAATGGTTTGCTCGAGGCGATCGCCCCCCACATACCCCCCCGCTGTGTGCAGGAGGACGTTATGGCAGACTCGCCCCCCCTCGGGATAGAAAGAGCGCTGAAGTTTTAGGGGAGCAGACGCATACGTCCGGTAGGCAATCGTTTGTTCCCGCTGCCAACCGTAGGCCAGCTCCAGTTTGCCTAGCCATCCTACCACCAGCGCTACCCATGCACCGCCGCGAGAGACTGCCGCTGTTGCTGTACTTCGAGGTACAACAAAAGGGCATTGATATCCGCTGGATTCACCCCGCCAATTCGTCGTGCTTGGCCAAGGGTGAGGGGGCGAATCGCGCTGAGTTTTTCCCGCGCTTCCATCGACAGTGTGGGAATCGCAAAATAATCTAAGTCCGCTGGCAAGGGTCGCTGCTCTTGGCGGGCAATTTGTTCAATCTCCCGCTGTTGGCGATCGATGTAGCCTTCGTATTTAATGGTAATTTCCACGGCCTCTTTCTCGTGGGGTGCCAAGTCAGAATTGCCCAGCCCATGCTCATCCAAGAGGTTGTAGTGCACACCCGATCGCCGCAGCAGCTCCGCAAGCGTAATCGCATTTTTAATGGCCTGACCCGTCGCGGCCACAATTTGCTCACCTAGGGGCTCATGGGCTTTGAGGCGAATCGTTTCCAAGCGCTGCCGTTCTGCCGCAAGGCGCTGTTGTTTCGCTTGGAAAACTTGCCACTGTTGTTCACTCACAAGGCCAATGTCGTAACCTAGGGGGGTCAAGCGCTGATCCGCATTGTCCGACCGCAGGACTAAGCGATATTCCGAGCGACTGGTGAGCATCCGGTAAGGCTCCCGCAGTTCTTTGGTGCAGAGGTCGTCAATGAGGGTGCCAATATAGCTTTGGTGGCGCGGGAAGGTGATCATGGGCTGCCCTTTCACAAAGCGGGCAGCATTGATTCCAGCGACAATTCCTTGGGCGGCTGCCTCTTCGTAGCCGGTGGTGCCGTTGATCTGGCCCGCACAAAAGAGTCCCTGAATTTTTTTCGTCATCAGGGTGGGAAAGCACTGCGTCGCCGGTAAATAGTCGTACTCCACTGCATAGGCGGGGCGCAGCATAATGCAGTGCTCTAGGCCGGGCAGCGTTCGCAGCAGTTGCAGTTGCAGCGGCTCCGGCAGCCCTGTGGAAAAGCCTTGGATATAGAGTTCGGGGGTGTCCCGTCCTTCCGGCTCAATGAAAATTTGGTGGCTTTCTTTATCGGCAAAGCGAACAATTTTGTCTTCAATACTGGGGCAGTAGCGGGGGCCTTTAGCCTCAACCCAGCCACCATAGACGGGGGTCAGGTGCAGGTTCTCGCGGATGAGTTGATGGGTGGCGGCGGTGGTGCGGGTAAGGTAGCAGTATTCTTGAGGACGTTCAACCCAGGCAGTGGGATCAAAGCTAAACCAGCGCACCTGCTCATCCGGTGGCTGGGGCTCCATTTTGCTGTAATCCACTGAGCGGCGATCTACTCGCGCGGGTGTCCCCGTCTTGAGGCGATCCACTTCAAATCCCAGTCGTGCCAACGTCTGCGAGAGTCCTTCGGCAGCAAATTCTCCGGCGCGACCCGCGGGCATCGATTTATTGCCGACCCAAATCCGACCCCCCAAAAAAGTACCCGTGGTCAAGATGACGGCTTGGCAACCAAAGGCAACACCAAAATAGGTTTCTACCCCCACAACGCTGTCATTGCTATCGAGAATCAAGTCGGTGACCATGCCCTCCCGCACCAGCAGGTTGGGTTGGTTCTCGACAATCTGCTTCATGACGGCGCTGTATTCTCGCTTGTCGGTTTGCGCCCGTAGTGCCCAGACAGCAGGCCCGCGGGAAGCATTCAAGAGGCGTTTTTGCAAGTAGGTGCGATCCGTAACCCGACCAATTTCGCCCCCAAGGGCATCCACTTCGTGCACTAGTTGCGATTTTGCCGGTCCCCCCACCGCTGGATTACAGGGTTGCCAAGCAATTTTGTCGAGGTTGAGGGTGAGCAACAGCGTGCGACAGCCCAGCCGTGCCGTGGCCAGAGCGGCTTCACAGCCTGCGTGACCAGCGCCAACAACAATTACCTCGAACTCGTCTTGAAATGCGGTGGACATGGGGCAAGACCTTAAAAGAATGTGGCACTACTGGAAAAACCGGCCAACAGTTGCACCAGAAACTGCAAGAGGAAGAAGGCAATAATGGGGGAAAAATCGAGGCCACCAATGGGGGGAATGAGGCCGCGGAAGATGTTGAGGTAAGGATCTGTTAATTGGCTGAGGAAGGAAAAGGGTGGGTTGTACCAGTTGACATTGGGAAACCAAGACAGGAGTACCCGAATCAGGAGGATAATAAGATAGATTTGCAAGAAGTTGGCAATCCCCATCAAGAGGATCGGTAGTACGGGTGCCTCGGTCATAGTGGTCCTCTGGGCAATGTTGGCGAACAACTTTTATTCTACCAATGCAGGTGGGCGCAAGCATGACTCCTGAACACCCATGGTACGCGGCAGCACAACTGCTGCAACCGGCGTTGATTCGCCTTGTGGATCATCTGCGGCGAGCGTTGGAAACCTCTGGTTGGCAGGGGGAGTACGAAACCGTTGAAGTGCCTACTGCCACGGGGGAGGCGGAACCGCAGATTCTCTATTGGTTGCACCTACGGCGGGGCGATCGCCATCAGCGGCTGAACCTGTGGGAGCTGTGCTACGAAATTTGCTTTGAGAACTATACACCGGATTTGAGTTACCCGGGCATCCACGATTTTCAGGTGGGGGAGGTCACCGCTGACATGGCCTTGTTTGATGCCACGGGGGAGGTGGACTGGCAGCGGCTCGATCAGAAAGCGGCGCGGGTGGTAGCGACGGTGTTTGCGGCCTTAGAACCGTCCCCCAACTAGTCGTTAGGGTCGAAACAGGTTAGGATCAGCACGTTTTGGTTGGTCAGCAAGCAACAGACATGGGCACTGGATCGGCAATCGTCGCAACAAAAAAAACAACTTGGAGTATTGAAGCCAGTGAGCAACTGTACCGCATTCAAGGTTGGGGGGAACCCTACTTTGGCATTAATGCGGCGGGTCATGTTACCGTGTCGCCCAAGGGCGATCGCGGCGGCTCGTTGGATCTGTACGAACTGGTGCAGGCGCTGCAGCAGCGCAACATTGGCTTGCCAATTTTACTGCGCTTCCCCGATATTCTCGAAGATCGCATTGAGCGTTTGCATGCCTGTTTTGCCCGGGCGATCGCCCGCTATGGCTACAATGGTGTTTACAGGGGGGTCTTTCCCGTCAAGTGTAACCAGCAGCGCCACCTCATCGAAGCTTTGGTGCGCTTTGGTCAGTCCCACCAGTTTGGTCTTGAGGCGGGGTCGAAGCCGGAATTGCTCATTGCTTTGGCAATGCTCGATACCCCCGGCGCTCTTTTGATCTGCAACGGCTATAAAGATCGCAGCTACATTGAAACGGCAGTTCTGGCGCGACGACTCGGCCACACCCCCATCATTGTCCTTGAGCAACCGGAGGAGGTTGCCGAAGTCATTGCCGTCAGTCAGGCTCTTGGGATAGCACCCATTGTTGGTGTGCGCGCCAAGCTGAGTACTCAAGGGGTGGGGCGCTGGGGCACGTCTGCGGGCGATCGCGCCAAATTTGGCCTCACGGTGCCGGAAATTTTAACGGCGGTGGAGCAACTGCGCCAAGCCGAGATGCTGGATTCACTGCAACTGCTACACTTCCACATTGGCTCGCAAATTTCTGCCATTAGCGTCATTAAGGATGCCATCCGTGAAGCAGGTCAGATCTACGGCGAACTGGTGCGCCTCGGTGCCAATATGCAGTACCTCGATGTGGGCGGTGGCTTGGGGGTGGACTACGACGGCTCGAAAACCAATTTCCATGCCTCTAAAAACTACAGTATGCAAAACTACGCTAGCGACGTGGTGGCGGAAATCAAGGAGGCCTGTAGCGAACGTAATATTCCGGTGCCAACGCTAATTAGCGAAAGTGGCCGAGCCATTGCCTCCCACCAATCAGTACTGGTGTTTAACGTCTTGGGAGTGAGCGAAGTCCCCAAGGTGATGCCAGAGCCTGCCCGCCCCGACGAGCATCTGATCATCCGCAACCTCTACGACACCTACCAAAGTATTGATGTCAACAATTATCAAGAAGCCTACAACGATGCCCTGCAATTCAAAAGTGAAGCCATTAGCCTCTTTAACTTTGGCTACTTGAGCTTGCCGGAACGGGCTCGGGCTGAGCAGTTCTTTTGGGCCTGCTGTGGCAAAATTTTGGCGATCGCCCGGCAGCAGGACTACGTGCCCGATGATCTCGAAGACCTTGAAAAGATCATGGCCTCGATCTACTACATCAACCTTTCGGTATTTCAGTCCGTTCCCGATAGCTGGGCAATCGATCAGCTCTTTCCGATTATGCCCATCCATCGCCTCGAGGAGGAGCCGACCGAACGCGGCATCTTAGCCGATCTCACCTGTGACAGTGACGGTAAAATTGACCAGTTCATTGATCTGCGAGATGTGAAATCCGTTCTCGAGTTACACCCTTTTCGCCCCGGCGAGCCTTACTATTTGGGACTATTCCTCAACGGTGCCTACCAAGAGATCATGGGCAACCTCCACAACCTGTTTGGCGACACCAATGCGGTTCATATTCGCCTCACCCCCAAAGGGTACGAAATCGAGCACTTGGTTCGAGGCGATACAATGCAAGAAGTCCTGGGGTATGTGCAGTACAACGGGGATACTCTCCTTGAGAAAATTCGCCGTCGTGCTGAAGAGGCATTGGCTGAACACCACATTACCCTTGCCGAAGCGCAACATCTCTTGGAAAACTATGAGCGCAGCTTACGCAGTTACACCTATTTATCCCCCTAGGAATCTCCATGCTGGGAACGTTTCAGGCCAGTCACCTGCGTATTGAAGTACCCGCAACAGCAGCGCAGTTGACGGCTTACTTAACCGAAACTAAACAGATGCAGCAATGGCTGTGGCCCCTGCAAGTTGAGGGGAGGGGCGATCGCCTCTGCCAAGGGAGCCAGTTTACCACTCAGTTGGGCTGGCTGACCCTTGAGCACCGGGTTGAACTCCTTACCAGCGAGCGACTCGTGCTAGTGCTGCGCAACGCCATTGAAGGATGGCAAGAATGGTGCTGGGGGGACGGCTGGGTGCAGTCCTGCGTCGAGGGAGTCACACCCTTGCCCCTTGAGCTGGGACAAACCCTGCTCCTGTGGCGTTTACGTCAGGTACTCTCCTCGTAATTGCCGACACCGTTTTATCTTTAGTCTTGTGGTGAGGTCGTCAATCCGTTGAAACGTTCTTTTTGCTGCCGCTTGAGTTTGCTCCTTTGTGCCCTGCTCCTGAGCAGTTGTGAAGGCAGTGGCCTGCAAAACCTCTTTGCTGCCGATTCCAATGCCGAGCAGTGGGGGGGAACCCCCAGTCCCTCGCCGACGGCAGTGACCACAACGCTGCCAGAAAACCTGCGCTTTCCCAATGCCACCCTCTTAGCTACCGAGCCCCTCAGTAGCGATCCGACGACGATTGCAACCCGCTGGCAAGCCGCCGCGCCGGCGATCGCCATCCAGCAATTCTATGGCGAACGGTTTCAGCAAAACAATTGGCGCCTTGTTAGTCAGCAGGTGGCAGACAACCGGATTACCCTCAAGGGCACGGGTGCTGACCTCGAAGTTACCGTGACAATTAACACTGCTCCTGTCAACAACCAAACGGAATTTACGGTGGCCTACCGACCGACCACCGCTGCGGCTACCCCTACGCCAGCCCCCGCCACTGGACTGCCTCCCCAAACCTTTAGCGACCTTGAGGCAGCCCCTGCCCCTTTTCAGCCTGCCATTCGCGAGTTGGCCGAACTCGGCACGTTACCTACCGCCGACAACCAGCTCAAGCCTAACACCCCCATTAGCCGCGCTCAATTTGCCCGCTGGTTGGTGACCACCTACAACCGCTTTTACGAAGACCGCCCCGCCCGCCAAATTCGCCTTGGGACGAGTAACGATGAGCCGATCTTTCAAGACGTGCCCCGCCAACACCCCGACTTTCCCTACATTCAGGGCTTGGCCATGGCGGGCTTCCTGCCTAGCCCCCTGACTGGAGAAACCAGCGCCCTGTTTCGTCCCGATGCGCCCCTGAACCGCGAAACCCTCTTGCAGTGGAAGGTTCCCCTCGATCACCAAGGACGAGTCAGCCCCAGCACCATTGATCGCATTCAACAGACATGGGGGTTCAAAGACAGTGCCCGGGTTGCCCCCACTGCCGTCAGTGCCGTTGCCGCCGATTACCTAGCGGGGGATTTGTCCAATATCCGTCGCGTCTGGGGGGAAACCCTACTCCTGCAACCCCAAAAGGCCGTCACCCATGCCGAAGCCGCCATGGCACTCTGGTACATTGGCAACGGTAGCGAAGGGCTTTCTGCGCAAACCGTCCTGCAAGCGCGAACTGCCTCTTAGGAGACAGCGGCAGTGGGTTGAGCCACAGCAAACTTAGCCATAATGGTTTCGGCCATTTGCGGCGGGGTTAAGCCCAAATCCGCCTTGGACTCGTCAGGGGTGGCGTGCTCCACTAACACATCCGGTACTCCCAAACGCAGCACAGGCACAAAAATCTCTGCCTCTTGTAATGCCTCGAGAACCGCAGAACCAAAGCCCCCCATTAAGCAGCCTTCTTCGAGGGTAACAACCCGACCGATTTGTTTGGCTAGTGGTAGGATTAACGCTGTATCGAGGGGCTTGGCAAAGCGGGCATTGATCACCGCTGCACTTATCCCATGCTCTTTGAGGATTTCCGCCACCTGCAGGGCAGGATAGACCATAGAGCCGTAGGCAACAAGCAATAGGTCATCCCCTTGGCGCAGCAGTTCTCCTTTACCGATAGGTAGTGGCTCCCAGCCTTCGTCCATCAGGGCAACACCATAGCCATTCCCACGGGGATAGCGCAGGGCAATGGGGCCTGCGGTGTAGTAAATGCCCGTCACCAGCATTTGCTGCAATTCTGCTTCGTCTTTGGGCGCCATCAGCACCATATTGGGCAAGCAGCGCAGGTAGGCAATGTCGTACATCCCTTGGTGCGTCGGACCATCGGCACCAACAATGCCAGCTCGATCCATACAGAAAAAGACCGGCAGGTTTTGGATGCAAACATCGTGAATAATTTGGTCGTAGGCGCGCTGCAAAAAGGTGGAGTAAATGGCCACCACAGGGCGCATCCCTTGGGTGGCTAAGCCCGCTGCCATCGTAACAGCATGCTGCTCGGCAATGCCCACGTCAATATACTGTTTGGGGACTCGCTTTTGCAGAATATCTAAACCTGTGCCCGTGGCCATGGCCGCCGTAATGCCGATAATGCGCGGGTCGTTTTCCGCCAGTTTGGTGAGGGTTTCACCAAAGACTTTTGAATAGCTCGGTGGCTTGGGTTTGCTGGAGGGCTTGGCCTTGCCGGTCACCAAATCGAAGGGGTTTTGGGCGTGGTAGCCCACCTGATCTTTTTCGGCAATGGGGTAGCCTTTCCCTTTCACTGTGGCTACGTGAACCAGCACTGGCCCGCCAATCGTGTGGGCATGTTGAAACGTGGCAATCAGTTCTTCTAAGTTGTGGCCATCCACAGGACCTACATAGGTAAAGCCCAGCTCTTCAAAAACAGCGCCTACTTTTGGTACGGCTAGGCGCTTCATGCCTTCCTTGAGGCGTTGCATTTCCGGTGTCAGGTTTTCGCCAAAGAAGGGAATGTGCTTAAACTGCTCTTCTAGGTTATCGGCAATGAACTGGACTTGCGGCGATAGGCGAATTTTGTTGAGGTAACGGGGGATCGCTCCTACGTTGGGCGAAATCGACATTTCGTTGTCGTTGAGAACCACCATGAGGTTGGTGTTGGGTAAGTGCCCAGCATGGTTGATGGCTTCAAGCGCCATGCCACCGGTCAAAGCACCGTCACCGATGATGGCCACGACCTTAAAGTTTTCCCCCTTTAGATCGCGGGCGATCGCCATCCCCAAGGCAGCTGAAATACTTGTTGAGGCATGACCAGCGCCAAAATGGTCAAAGGGGCTCTCCCGCAAATTTAAATAGCCCGCAATGCCGCCCTTTTGCCGTAACGTATGGAAATTGTTATAGCGACCCGTGAGCATTTTGTGGGGATAAGCCTGATGCCCCACATCCCACACCACGCGATCGCGATCTAGATCAAGGGTTTGGTAGAGGGCAAGGGTCAGCTCCACCACCCCCAAGCCAGGGCCTAAATGTCCCCCTGTTGCCGCCACCGTTTCCAGATGCTTGTCACGAATCTGGGCGGCGATTTGATTCAATTGGGCAATGGATAGTCCGTGCAACTGGTTAGGATGGGTGAGTTCACTCAAATGCATAGAAACCCGACCTCGCAAGATACCTTATGGGATAGTTCACCGCCCGATCAACACCGAGGGAACGACCTTGTGACTGATTCTAGCAAAGTCTTCCAACCCCGTTTGCTATTGTGCCCCTAAGCGGGGTGAAAATCCGCAGTAATCCCGAAAGAGCTCATCATAAACAACTAGTGCTGCCTCATACACTTGGCTGAGGTGTTTAATTTGGGCAGTGCTGCCATCGGTATAGTTTTGCACCAGCCAAATTGCCCAATCATAAAAGCGCTTACTTGACCACTGCTGCCAGTAGTTGGCCAAAATCCCGCGTGCTAAATCCGTTCCCAAGCGTTTGGGGTAATGGTGCTGCACCGCTAGAGTTTGCAAGTCTTCGACAAAGCGCTGGGTCATGGCATCGAGAAGGCTAAAAGGAAGAGCAGCGCACTGACAGGCTCGTTCCAAGGCTTCGTTCACGGCCAAGGACTCCTGGTTGACCTGCTCTTCTAGCAGCCGTCCACGGCTATCCAAACGCCGCTTTACGGTACAGAGGGGAACTTGGGTTAAGTTGTAGCCTTGGCAGGCTAAATAAACCCGGAACTGACGGTCGAGGCGTTCCACCTGTTCTTCGCTCAGATGGAGGCCTAGATCTAGCAGGAGTTGGGCAAAGGTACGATGGTCAGTTTCAGGAGCTGCGGTTTTGTTAGGTAATTGGGGCATGGGTACACACCTCGCAGGGATTCAACCAATCATCCTGCTGTTCACCCCCACTTATGCAGTGCTGTCTGGTAGGGCGATTGGCCGCTGGAGCACATCTGCCATGCGACACACTTGTACCATGGCTGCCACATCGTGTACCCGCACCATATCCACCCCCTGCCCAATGGCATAGGCACAGACTGCGGCGGTTCCCCACGTGCGAGCTTTGGGGTCGGGCTGATTGAGGGTATCGCCAATAAAGCGTTTACGCGAGGGGCCAATCAGCAGTGGGTAGCCCAGCGCTTTGAATTGAGACAGTTCTCGCAGCAGCAGGAGATTTTGGGGCGTGGTTTTGGCAAAGCCAATGCCCGGATCCAGCATAATATGTGCCGCAGGAATGCCGTGGGCGATCGCCCGCTGAGTTTGGCTTTGAAAGTAGGCCAGCAGATCCGCAATCAGATCATCGTAGTGAGTTAGCTGTTGCATTGTGGCTGGAGTGCCCCGCCGATGCATGAGGATGTAGGGCACACCCAATTCCGCAACGGTGGCAAACATGGCCTCATCCGCTTGCCCCCCCGAAACATCATTCACAATGTTGGCTCCCGCCGCCACTGCCGCCCGCGCCACTGCCGCACGGGTGGTATCAATCGAAATGGGAATGGTTGACTGCTGGCGAATGCCTTGGATCACCGGTAAGACCCGCGCCAACTCAGCACTGACCGGTATGGCGCTCGCTCCCGGTCGGGTGGACTCTCCCCCCACATCAATGACATCTACGCCAGCGTCCACCATCTCAAGGGCATGGGCAATAGCACGGCTGGGGTTAAAAAAATCACCCCCATCGCTAAAACTATCGGGGGTAATGTTCAAAATCCCCATGACATAGGTACGTTTTCCCCAAACAAGGGCGCGATCGCCCACCTGCCAGTCACTCACGATTCACTCATTCCCTTGGTGTCGTGCGTGTAATTTTAAGAGAATTTCTTGGTGTACGGACTGCGTAATGGGGTAACAATAGGCCAGTATCAACCCGACAATCAGGAACACCGTCGGCAGCGGGCCAATGGCAATCCGAATCGCTAACAAAGCAGAGTCCGGCTGCACAGGGGGGGGCTGCCCCGCCACGGAGGAGATGTAGCCTGCCCACTCCAAAGCTTGCCCCACTAAAAATAGCCCCAAGGCAAGACCCACTTTTTGCAGCAGCACCATAAAGGCATAGAAAACCCCTTCGCGACGCTGACCACTGTTGAGCTCATCCAAGTCAATCACGTCAGGGATCATCGACCACGGCACCAGATAGGCCGTAGAAACCCCAAACCCGGCCAAAATAGCAAAGGCATAGAGCAGCAGGTATTGTCCGGGTTGTAAAAGGAATAAGCCCCCTTGGGCAATCATCCAGAGCGTCATCCCCATGTAATAGACCGCCTTTTTGCCCACCCGGCGGCTGACGGCACTCCAGACAAACAGCATCACCATGGCAGTGGCTTGCACCGCTAGCGCCACTTGGGTGTAGTCTGCCGGACTGAGCTTGAGCCAATCACCCACAAAAAAGGGAATGAGGGAAGCGGTGATCTGGACGGCTAGCCATGAGCACAGATAAATGCCCATAACCAATAAAAATGGGCGGTTGCTAAAAACTAAGCGCAATTGCGCTCTCAAGGGTAAGGCGGCTCCGGTTTGGGCCGTGCTGGTCTTGTTAAACTGCCGCACCCGCGATCGCGTCCCCCACACACACCAGTAGATCGGCAACACCGATAACGCAGCCGCGATGCCTCCTAGGAGGAGATACTGGTTTTTTTGATTGTCAACCAGTTGAAAAATGACTTGTGCCAACAGTAGAGAGCCAATGCTGCCGCCAATGGAAAAGGCAAAGCGAAAACTATTGAGGCTGGTGCGTTCGTTGTAGTCTTCCGTCAGCTCAGGCGTTAAAGCGGTGTAGGGCAAATTCACTGCGGTGTAGAACGTGTTGAAGAGAAGTCCCATCAGCACGTAATAGCCAAAAAGCAGCCATTGATTGTCGCTGGGCACCCACCAGTTCAAAAAGAAGGTCAGGCCAAAGGGAATGGCACTATAGACCATCCACACGTGCCGCCGTCCCCATTTGTCCGAGCGGGTGCGATCGCTCAAAAAACCAATAATTGGGTCGTTAATGGCATCCCAAATTTTGCCAATCATCAAGACGCTACCAGCCAGGCCCGCACTTAAACCCGCCACATTGGTGAGAAAGACCATTAAGAAAAAGACTTGCAAGTTAGCGGTAATGGCTGCGCCCAAGTCTCCGGCTCCAAACGCCAACTTTGTCGCCAAGGACAAAGGGGGGCGAGATGAGGCCATGGGGGATGTCATGCGGGTTCCTCAGGGGTAGGGCAATCAACGACTCAGCACAACATCCGGTTGCGCTGCGGGCAGTACAGACTTATAGTACCGTTCTAACTGCTGGGTTGCGGCAGCCCAACTCCACCGCTCTGCTTCGCGGCGGGCATTCTGGCGCAGGGTTTCTCGGGCTGCTGCGGAATCAAACAGACGCTGACAGGCACGAATTGCGCCTTCCGGATCCGCTGGATCAAACAAAAAGCCGTTCTCGCCATCGGTAACAATGTCTGGAATGCCGCCACTGTTGGCCGCCACCACTGGACAGCCTGCCGCCATCGCTTCTAACAACACCAAGCCCAAGGTTTCGGTGCGGGAGGGAAACACAAAGACATCTGCCGAGGCAAAAGCAGCGGCGAGGCGCTCTCCCTTCAGGTAGCCAACAAAGTGCACGGGCATATTGGCAAAGTGCTGTTCAAGGGCTTGGCGATGGGGACCATTCCCCACAAGGGCAAGGCGGGCGCGGGGAATACGTTCGAGAACTGGCTTAATTTGCTCAATTTCCTTTTCAGCGGAGAGGCGACCCACATAAAGGAGCAGAGGATCATCGGCATGGCCTTGGCTCAGAAACTCCCGCATCGTGCGACTGCGATGCTGGGGGCAAAAGAGTTCGACATCTACTCCCCGCTGCCAGAGATCGAGATGGCGAATGCCGTGGGCGCGCAGTTCAGCGACCATTGCCGATGAGGTACAGAGGTTGAGCTGAGCACGGTTATGGCCAAGGCGCAGCAGTGACCACAACAGCCCTTCTAGAAAGCCTAAGCCGTAGTACTTCAGGTATTGGGGCAAATGGGTATGGTAAGAGGCGACAAGGGGTAAGTGGAATTTTTTCGCGTAGTAAAGCCCAGCCAGCCCTAGCACGGCTGGATTGACCACATGGATTAAGTCCGGTTGAAAGTCCTGCAAAACCTTGCCAATGGCGGGTCGGGGCAATGCCAATTTCAGTTCTGGATACAATGGAAGAGGAAAGCCAGAAATGCCGTAAACTCGAGCGCCCTCGTACTCGTCAAGACCACCTGCGGGAGCAATGACCAGTACCTGATGCCCATTCCGTTGCAGATGACGTACGGTTTGACACAGTCGGGTGACAATGCCATCCACTTTCGGCAGGAAGGTTTCGGTAAATAGGGCAATCCGCATGATGGAACCTGAATAGGACTAGAATTTTCCCCATTCTCGAACTAGGGTGTCCCTGACGCAAGCCATAACGATGAAAATCTTTGCCTAAATTGAGGCCGCCATAAGGAGGAGCAGCGACAACGATGAGTAAAACCGAATTACTAGGGGCGATCGCTGGCCTGAATCGCGGTATCTTAGCGACCCCCCGCGATCGCAAGCGGGTGGCCGCCCTAGTAACAGAGGTTGAAGCTCTAAACCCCACGCCTGAGCCATTGGCAGCAATTGATAAGCTGGCGGGAGACTGGCGGCTCATTTACACCAGTAGTCAAGCCCTGCTGGCCTTGGATCGCTCTCCCATTGTGAAGCTCGGGCACATCTATCAGTGCATCCGCCCCCAGCAGCAGCGCATTTACAATATTGCTGAAATCTATGGCTTGCCCCTCCTCGAAGGCATCATTAGTGTCTTGGCGCGATTTGAACCGCTGACCCAGCAGCGACTCCAGGTGTATTTTGAGCGCTCAATTGTTGGCTTTCGTCAGTGGCTGAATTACTATTCCCCTTCGCAGTTTATCCCCCAACTCCAGAGCCGCCGCCCCTTGATTGCCCTTGATGTCCCCCTCAACGATAACGATCAACAGGGCTGGCTAGATATTACCTACCTCGATGATGATCTACGGATTGCCCGCGGTAACGAGGGGAGCTTGTTTATCCTCAGTCGTGTTTGACGGCAACGGGCTATAATGGCAATTCCCCTCTGTGCTATTGCCCGCTATGAGCGAGAGTTATAAAGTCATTAGTGATAATCGGCAAGCTCGCTTTCAGTACGAAATCCTCGAGACCTACGAGTGTGGCATTGTGTTGGTGGGCACAGAAGTCAAGTCACTTCGTGCGGGCAAGGTAAATTTGCGGGATGGCTTTGCCCGGATTCGCAACGGTGAAGTGTGGCTCTTTAATGTCCACATTTCCCCCCACGAGAGTACCAACCAATCCTACAATCATGATCCTCTGCGCGATCGCAAACTCTTGCTGCACAAGGAAGAAATCCGCAAACTGATTGGTAAAGTGGAGCAAAAGGGATTGACCTTGGTGCCCTTAAAGCTCTACCTCAAAAATGGCCGAGTCAAAGTTGCCCTTGGCCTCTGTCGCGGTAAGAAGCTCCACGATAAACGCGCAGATCTCAAACAACGACAGGATAAGCGCGAGATGGAGCGCGCCCTCAAGCGCTACTAAGATGGGCTGGGGCTATGCTCTGGTCTGCCACATCTGTAGAAAACAGGCTGTACAATAACCATATATTTTAGGACTGTGCTATGACCTCTGCTGCTTCCTCGGTTGCCCGCTCTGATTTAGCAGAACTGCGTCGCCTCAAGGCGTTACTCCCGCCTGAACTGCAAAGCTGGGTGATGATTGAACCGGCCAGTGGGGTGAACCCACCCTTAATTACTTGCGAGGAAATTGGCAAGGATGAGGTGGAAATTCAAATTGACCTTGCCCGCTGGGATCAGTTGGCCAAAGATCAGCGGAACCTCCTGTTTTGGCATGAGGTTGCCCGCATTCAAAATGACACGATTCCCCGGGATGGCTGGGAAATGGCAGCTTTGGCCATTGGTTTAGGGGGTGCTGTAGGGGAGCTCTGGGTACAAGATGGTCTGTTGTTGCTGCTGGCGCTTGGTCTGTGTGGCTTTTCGGGTTGGCGACTCTACCAACGTAACAATGGCGAGAAGGTTCTCAAAGAGGCGATCGCAGCAGATGAACGGGCGATCGCCCTCGCCACGCGGTTTGGTTATGAACTCCCCAATGCCTACAAAAGCTTGGGCAGTGCCCTGAAGTTACTGATTGAACAAAGCCCCAATCGCCGCCAACGTAAGCGCTACGAGCTGCGCCTGCAAGCCCTGAAAAAAAGCGCGGCTAAAGCCAAAGCACGGATGCAAAACCTGCAAACCGATACCTCAGCGCCGTAATCTCGATGGCTCATTCTCGTAACCGGCGGCTGCTGGTACCCGGTCTGATTCTTGTTTGGACAATGGCTAGTTTAGGCGTGATGGGACACCTCGATCTCCATCCGGTTCTGCGGTACTACGGCTGGACGTTTACAGCCCAAGTGGCGTTCCTGATTTTCTTTGCTCCCAGACTGTGGCGGCAGCTCACCAAAAATAAGCGGGACAATTTCCTTTAATCACAAGATGGGTTCGGAAGACTTCCACCTTTGCTCAGAACGATTGCTCTGATTTGACACTCCCCACACTAAAGTGACGGGGCTACCAAGCCAAATTTTCTGTGTTGAAGGTTAGACTACCCTGTCCTGAACACACAGTTCCTCTTCAAAATCTGGTTGACCTGCCATTTTAGACCACATGTGCAACTGGAACTGAGTCGGCGGTGTTCAGTGGTGCATTGGAGCTGGACGCGGATGCTGCCGAAATCAGGGTAGGCTGATAACCATAGCCTCTGACCCGAAGCATCTATGTACTTAGTCACTGGTGCCAGTGGACAACTCGGATCACGCGTAGTGCGGCGGTGTGTCTCCTTGAATTTGCCGGTGCGTGCCTTTGTGCGTCTCACCAGCAACTACGACCTGCTTAAGGAGTGGGGCGCTGAAATTTTCATTGGCGATTTGCAGGAGCCCCGCGATATTGCTAAGGCGATGCAGGGGATTACCACCCTCGTTTGCTGCCATGGCAGTCAACTGATGAGCCGTTCCATTCAAGCCATTGATTACCGCGCCACGCTGGATTTACTGCAAGCAGCGCAGGAGCAGCAGGTGCGCCACGTAACCCTCATTTCCCCTTTGGCGGTTACGGGCGATCGCCACGATTCCCCCTTTCTCAAAGCAAAGTACGAGGTGGAACAGGCGCTGATCCGCAGTGACTTCAACTACACGATCTTTCGCTCGGCGACGCTGATGTCGAGCTTGCTGCCCTTGGCAGAGCGGTTTCAGCAGACAGGGGTTTACATTGTTTTGGGTAACCCGCAACACCGACTGCAATTGACCAGTCCGGAGGATCTAGCCCGCTGCATTGTCATTGCCTCCCAAACGGACGATCGCCAAATTTTTAACATTGCCCATCCGGAAGTGTTCACCCGCCAAGAGATAGCCGAGCGCTTGGGTCGCTTTTTCAATAAACGCCCAGTTGTGATGAATTTGCCCTTGACAGTCATTGACGGGGCACGGCAGTTTTTAGGGTTTCTCAACCGCGACCTCGAGGCCAGCATGGGCAGCCTGCGCACGCTTTTGGCCTACGAAAGCTTGTGTCCCCAGAGCGACATCGAACGGGTACAGCACTACTTTCAACTGCCACTGGAATCCCTAGAGGACTTTCTGGATCGCTACTTTTGAGGGCATCTTCCCCGAGACAAATCTAGAATGGGGAAAAGCCCTTTCAGGAGCCCCCATGTACAGCGAGCAAATCAACCACATTAAGTCCTACACCGCTAAGCTCACCGCTGCTCTACCCGAGGCCATGAAAGCGTTCTATAGCCTCAGTCGTGCCTCCTCTAGCCCCGGTGCCCTTGACACCAAAACAAAGGAATTGATTGCCCTTGCCATTGGTGTGGCCAAACATTGCGATGGTTGCATTGCCTTTCACACCCGCGCTGCCCTGAATGCTGGGGCAACGCCGGAAGAAATCATGGAAACACTAATGGTGACCGTGGCTATGGATGGAGGACCCGCTTTGATGTACGCCACCCACGTCCTTGAGGCAATGGAGGAATTTACCCAAGCAGAGAATTCGTGAACCCACCTAAGTCGTCTTCAGGAGGGCAAGGGTTTCCACGTGAGCCGTTTGGGGAAACATATCAAGGGGCTGAATCTGAAGGAGTTTATAGGCACCAGACTGGCACAGATAGGCCAAATCGCGGGCAAGGGTAGCCGGATGACAACTGACATAGACAAGGCGCGGCGGTCGTCGCTCTACAATTGCCTCTAAAACGGCGCGATCGCACCCTTTGCGGGGTGGGTCTAGGAGCAGGACATCCACCGGCTGCTGCCATTGGGGCAGCCACGCTTCCGCTTGGGCACAAATAAATTCTGTGTTCCCCAAGCCATTGTGCTGCGCGGTGGCGATCGCCTGCGCCACAGAATCCGGATGACACTCCACCCCTGTGACCCAACCTGCCGCACGTGCCAAGGGCAAACTGAGGGTGCCAATGCCGCAGTAGAGATCCAACAGATGCTCTTTGCCGCTGAGGTCAAGCCACTCCTTAATCGTTGTAACCAGTTGCTCCGCCTGGGGCGTATTCACCTGAAAAAACGTTGTGGCACCAATACGAAATTCCACGCCAGCAACCACCTCCCGCAGGTAAGGTCGCCCTGCCAGCACCTGAGTTTGGGGGCCAAAAATGCGATTCCCGCGCTGGGAATTAAAGTTCACGCAGACCCCCACCACGTCAGGATATTGCTCGTACCACTGCTGCGCTTGGGCAGTCACCTGAGGGGGGAGCTCCCCCGCTAAGACTAACGTGATCAGTTGCTCACCCGTGCGCTGGCCAATCCGCAAGCTCAGATGGCGAAAGCCCGGCGCTCCTGTGACTTCATCGTAAATCGGCCAAGACTGCAAGTCTGCTTTCAGTGTGGCCAGCAGGGGATTTAAGCGCGGGTCTTGGACGGGGCACTGATTCAAGTTGACAATCCGGTGGGAGCTTTTTTGGTAGTAGCCGGCAACCACCTTGCCGTTACGCCGCCCCAAGGGATAAGTCACCTTGTTGCGATAGCCCAAGGGAGCCGGTGCCCCCAGAATCGGTAAAAACATTTTGGGCTGCACCTGAGCAATGCGGGCGATCGCCTCCCGTACAAGGTTTTCCTTGGCTGCTAGCTGGGCGGGATAGTCCACACACTGCCACTGACAGCCCCCACACTTATCGGCGACAATGCAAGCCGGACGCACTCGGGCAGTTGCAGGCTCGAGAATGTTGAGGATGGTGCCATAGGCATACTGGCGCTTCACGTGGTGCAGGCGCACTTGCAGGCGATCGCCCGGAACGGCATCGGGGACAAAAACGACCCTCCCCTGCCAGCGCCCCACCCCCTCTCCCGTGTGGTTCAGGGTTTCAATGGTTAACTCCAGAACGGCACCCTGTTGCCAGACACCCATAGCAGAATGTTACGCCTCGTTTAAGAAACCAAGGCAAGCTCTATTTTGCCTGCTATACTGCAGGCGGTGCAATCTGCGGCTTGTTTTGCTTTCTTGAGAGCTCTTGGGCAGTGAGGGATAATAACTTCCCTGCTTTAAGGTCATCCAACAGGCTAGCAGTGGCCATTATGCATTTATTTCTGGAGTTGATCCATCATGCTTAAGCGTCTTTCGCCTTGGTTAGTAGCTCTGGCACTGCCCATTGGGGCGATGTTGATGACTCCGGCCAAAGCAGCTAACTATGTCTCTATTACCTACGGCCCTTTTCAGCGCTCATTCCCCATGTCAGAGTTGGAAGAGTACGTCTCCACCCAGCAGGCGACTGGCCAATTGGGCTCCCTAATGCGGCTGGTTCCCAAGGATGACCAAGCCAAACTCTTGGAATTTTTGGGGATGCGGCTACCGTTCAATGTTGTTCAAGTCAATGGCATCCTCAATAGCCCCATTGGCAAAGACCTGTTAAAACAGTTTTCCCAAGTCACGATCCGGCGAGATAAGGCTGGGGAAGTGGCACTGCGGGGCGCGATGCTGACTGCTGCCGCCTCTCCTGAAGGACTAAGCATGATGTCCTTCCTGAAAAACTACCCCGCAGAAACGATTAACCTTGACCTGAAAAAGCTGAACCGGATGCTCAAGCAGCAGGATGGCCTCATGGGGATGCTGGGGAACCTGCGTCCCTAGGTCATTGTCGTTGCAGCACAGCAATGGGTGGATCATGGGGTGTAGCAGTGTTGCACCCCTGTTTTTGTGGGTGGGCTAGCACAGCGTATCATGGTAAGGTTCGCTCCTATTCAAGACGGCAGACTTGCCTATGGCGCTTTCCCGTCAATATCCGCCGCCTTTACCCCTTGCCCAACCGTGGCGCCGGGCGATCGCCACCAGTATTGACTTTCTGTTGATTTGGCTCACCAGTGTGGTGGGTATTAACCCGGGAGCCGCCATTCAATGGGGGCAAATTTTTGTTTTTGCCTTGGTGTGGTGGCTGCTGCGGGTGGCCATGGTGAACCGCAACAAAGGGCAAAGTCCGGGTCACTGGCTCATGAATGTGCGTCTTTTAGATGGGCGCGATCGCACCCCTGATCTGCTCTCGTTGAGTAAACGGGAACTGGTGCTAGGAGGCTGTGCCCTACTGGCGCTGGTGGGCATCGAAGCCTACGGCATTGGCTTTGGCCTAATTATTTTGATCATGCCTCTGGCGGTGGACTGTAGCTTGGCTTGGATTGACGAAGAGCACCGCACCCTCCACGATCGCATCGGGGGCACAACAGCCTACCGTTGCCGCCGTGGATTTTACCTTGATCGCAAGCTCATTGAAATTGCAACCAAAATCCGTAAGGATGTGCAATAATTAGAGATCGGCTCACTGGATAGATAGGCAACATCATGGCTAAAGCAAAAGGTGCCAGAATCATTATTACCCTCGAGTGCACAGAGTGCCGCACCAACCCTGCCCAGCGCTCGCCCGGGGTTTCCCGCTATACCACCACCAAAAATCGGCGCACCACCACCGGTCGCCTTGAGCTGAAAAAATTCTGTCGCTATTGCAACAAACACACCGTTCACAAAGAAATTAAATAGTCCAGATTCGCGCGGTACGATTAAGGAACAACAGCTATGGCATTTTATCGGCGACGTATTTCTCCCATTGCTCCCGGCGATCCCATTGACTACAAAGATGTGGATCTGCTGCGGCGCTTCATTACCGAGCGGGGCAAAATTCTGCCGCGGCGGGTCACAGGTTTGACCGCTAAGCAGCAACGGCAACTGGCAGTGGCCATTAAGCGAGCACGGATTATGGCCTTGCTGCCGTTCTTGAACCTCGAAGGCTAGAACTACCTCATTACCAGCATTTCTTGCGGGGGAATCACTTGCCCCCTTTTTTGTTGGTCAAACTCCCTTGCCTAAAAGGACTTTCCATGATAAGAGTGAGAATGGTTATCACTTGCGAATAATGTGATGGCATTCAAACTGTGGGGATATTACTGGCGGCGATTGCTGGGGCGCGTGGCTCTAGTGGCTCTTCTTTTGGGTGGCTGTGCGCCCACGGAAACTGCTGACCCGGAAGCACCGACGGAACCGGTTGCTACATCGCAGTTTACTGTAGTCACCACATTTTTGCCGCTGACAGCCTTTACGAAAGCAGTGGTGGGCGATCGCGCAACGGTACGGCAATTAGTTCCCCCCAATGTTGACCCCCATGATTTTCAAGCACGGCCCGAGGATGTGCAGACGGTGGGGCAAGCGGCAGTGCTGGTGAAAAACGGCCTTGAACTAGAGACCTTTTTGCAGCCACTGATTGAGAATGCCGAGAATCCCGACCTCAAAGTGATTGACAGCAGCACTGGGGTAGCAACGATTGCCTACGATAAAGACGCAGACCACGACCATCACGATCATGACCACGCCCACGGTGAATTTGACCCCCACATTTGGCTGGATCCCCTGCGAGCAATCCAGCAGGTGGAAAATATCCGCGATGGCTTAAGTGCTAAGGACCCGAAAGGAGCGGCGCTCTATGCGGCCAATGCGGCTGCCTTCATTGAGCAACTGCGGGCACTGGATGCGGAAGCGCGGGCAAAACTCTCCCCCTTTAGGGGCAAAACGTTTGTGGTCTATCACGACTTCGCCGCCTACTTTGCTGATCGCTATGGTCTGAAAACCGAGTTTTTGGTAGGCATTCCCGAAGCTAGCCCTGCGCCAGCGGATGTGCAGCGGGTGATGGCCGCCGTCCAAGCGAGCCAACTCAAAACCCTCCTCACCGAACCCGGACAGGAACAGGTCTTTGTAGGGTTAGCTAAGGATATGGGGGTGCAAGTGAGTGTCTTTGACCCCTTGGAAACAGCCCCTTCCGAAGCTGACCTCACGCCTGAGTATTTTCTGGCCACAATGCAGCAAAACATTCGCAATTTGGCCACTGCCTTTGAGGCGCAGACTCAGGCCTATCGATCGCCCCAGTCGGTGGCTGTTGTCTGGCCTGTGGCGCTGCTGCGGCCTGCGTTTTAGTGCCCCTGAACGCGATGGTGGATGAGTACCTCTTAGAAGTTGAAAATCTGTGCGTGCGGCGGGGCGATCGCTCGGTTGTGGAAAATGTTTCTTTTTGTGTGCCAGCGGGCATCAATATGGCCATTGTTGGGCCGAATGGTGCAGGCAAAAGTAGCTTAATTCAAGCGCTGCTGGGCATTATTCCCTATCAAGGTGGCCGTGTTACCCTCTTGGGTTATGGCATGAGCTATCGGCGCGCCTTGCCCTACGTACGACGGCAGGTGGCCTACTTACCGCAAAACTTCCAGTGCGATGCCCGCATTCCCATTACGGTGGCAGAATTTGTCGGTTTGGGTTGGGACTGTTGCACATGGCAGTGGCCTTGGCGGCACCGAGGCGATCGCCAGCGCGCCATTGTCAAGAGCCTGAGGCGATTGCACCTTGACCATTTAGCCCACCAACCCATGAGTACCCTGTCAGGAGGCGAAACCAAACGTGCCCTCCTTGCCTATTGCTTGGTGCAGCCGCGCCGCCTACTCATTTTAGATGAAGCCCCGGCTGGTCTGGATCACCATGCTGAACAGCAGTTTTATGACCTCCTAGGGGAACTCAAAGCCGAAGAAGGCTGGAGCATTTTGCAAGTGTCGCACCACCTTGAGCGGGTCAAAGCCACCTGCGACTGCGTTCTTTACTTAAATCGTTGCGTGCAGGGGCTGGGCTCCCCAGAGAAGGTTCTCCAGCATTTTGTGGCCACCTTCTCCTAATTAGCTGCCGAGGGATCTGGCCAATGACTGCAAACCCTCATTCTGGTGTTGGATCCCTCGGAGTCGCTCACAGAGAGCTTTTGACAGTTTTCTGCCGTGCCGTAGAAAAAGATTTACACCCCCTTGGCAGGGATCCCTCGGAACAAGGGGTTGCAAGTCGCTCAGGGAGCGGCTAGGATAGGAGTACTCCTTCCTCTTCATGGGGAAGGCGATCGAATGGAAACTCGAATGGAAGTTAAGATGCTGGGGCGAATTCTATCCCCCTCTTGCAGGGGACGCGCGGATCGCACGACGTAGCGATCGCCCACGGCTAAGCCACTGAGAATTTCGACTTGTCCTTGCCGCCGTTGCCCCAGTTGCACTGGTCGCTCGATGACGCGATCGCCCTTGACTACAAAGACAGTGCCCCGGCGCGAGGAGAGTCGGCCTTCTTCGGCACCCGCCAAGGCACTTTGGGGAATCCAGAGGCGGGGCGCATTTGTGCCACCCAACGTTACCCGCGCTAGCAAACCACTGCCAAGGCGTTCATCGCTGTTATCAATTAAAATCTCGACGGGGGTCAGCCGAGCATCAGCAGCAGCCGGAGAAATGCGGCTAATTCGTCCCGTGTAGGTGCGATCGGGCACGGTATCAAACGTCACCGTGGCCTCTTGCCCCAAGGCCAGTCGTCCCAGTTCTTGCTCAGACACCTCCACCACGACGCGCAACTGCTGCAAATCGCCTAGGCGCAGCACCTCACCCCCCGGTTGCAAGAGGTTCCCCATTTCCGTAAGCCGTTCCAGAACGACGCCGTTTAGGGGCGATCGCACAAGGGCATAGTTGAGGCGAGCGCGAGCTTGTTGGACAAAGGCTGCTTGGGCTTGCACCCGCCCTTGCGCCACCGCTACCCCTTGTTGGGCCGTGACGACCTCTGCTTGGCGCGATCGCAACACTTGCTGAGCTGTTTGCGCTGTGGTGCGGGCTTGTTCTGCTGCTTGAGCCGTCACCGCCCCTTCTGCCAGCAAGGTTTCTAGGCGTTGAGCATCGTTTTCCGCCTGTTGCAGGAGCAGTCGGGCTTCTTCCACAGCCGTTTGGGCGCGATTAACGGCAGCCTGCGCCTGAACCACTTCATTGCGGCGGGCAGCTAACTCTGCCTCGGCTTCAAACACCGCGGTTTTCAAAACAGTGGCATCTACTTCCGCCAACACTTGGCCAGTCCGGACGCGATCGCCCACATCCACCCCCAAGCGCACCACCTGACCTTCCACTTGGGAGCGCACCATCACCTCCCGGTCGGGGCGGGTTGTTCCGGTAAGGGTTGTTTCCCCTTCTAACTGGCTCAACTCGGCAACGGCAATATCCACTGCCACACCCTGAGCATCGGGGCGTGCGACCGCCGGTGCATCCATGCGGTTCATGGCTGACTGGCAACCCCCAAGGAGCACTCCGATGGCGATCGCCCCCACAACCTGTTTGCCAATCATTCCAACTCCCCCTAAGCAGTGCATTATTTTGTGTCCTCAGCCTATCACACGGTTTTCAACTGCATCAGGAGCACTTCCCACACCAAACGGGGTTGGACGTACTGCTGCAAGTACAGCCGCGCCTGCTCAAGCTGTTGCAGCCCCCGCTGCGCCTTGGCCCAATTTCCCTGATGCGCTTGCCAAAATTGCTGTTGCATGAGACTCAACAGCCACAGTTGACGTTCAGTATCAAGGGTTTGGCAAATCTCTCGCGCTAGCTCCAAACAGTGTTGCAGCGGCATCGTGGAGCTCAGTTGGCGGCCTAACCTGCGGAAGGCTTCGGGGGTTTCTTGCCACTGCTGCCAAGCCTGCAAGACACCACCCGGGGATCCCGCCCCCAACTGCCACACTTCGGGGGGGGCGTCCTGCCAAAAGTCGGCGGGAGCAATGCCCCTGAGCACCGTTTCTAGGTCAGGGCGGCTCAAAGGCAGAAATGGAATGCGTTGGCAGCGGGAAACAATTGTATTCAAAAGCGCAGCTTCACTCGTAGCAATTAAAATGAGCGTGGCGCGACCCGGCTCCTCAAGGGTTTTCAGCAGGGCATTTGCTGCCGCTTCATTGAGGGTATCAGCCGCTTCAATCACAACGAGGGAGCGCGGTGCTTGCAAAGGAGGTTGACTAAGCACACGGCTGAGGTAGCGCATCTGCTCAAGGCGAATTTGCGGTGCGCCGCGGGGTAGATCTTTCCCAGCTGCCAGCAGTTGACTGCGGGTATAGAGCGTCCCCTGCTGACTGTAGGTCGGTTCAATCCAAAGCACATCCGGATGATTAACCAACGAGGCTGAGCTCCCCAGCAACGCTTGCAAGAAGCAGCGCGCCGTCAGCGCCCGCCCGACCCCTTCTGGTCCCACAAAAAGATAGGCCGGCGCTATGCGTTGGCGCCCAAGGGCAGAACTGAGCAGTTGCACTGCTGTGGATTGACCCACCACCCTCTCAAACCATGGTGCCGCCATGCCCACCTCAGCAAGCCACTGGTTTTTGGGGCAGAGAACCCCTCACTCCTCTTTTGCGTTTAACTTGGCCGCCAACAGTTGATTGGTGAGCTTCGGGTCAGCCCGGCCACCGGTTTTCTTCATGACTTGCCCGACAAAGAAGCCCTGTAGTTTGGTTTTACCCGCCCGATATTGGGCTAACTCATTGGGATGAGCAGCCAAAACTTCATCAATCATAGCCTCAAGGGTGGCAGCGTCGGAAATTTGGCTTAAGCCCTTTTGCTCCACTAATGCTTTTGCCGAGCCACCAGTGGCCAGTAGCTCCGGCAGTAAGTCCTTCGCCATTTTGCTGCTGATCGTCCCCGCCTCAATGAGGGCGATGAGCTCGGCTAGACCGGCAGGTTTCAAGGGCAGCGCCTCAATACTGAGCTTTTGTTCCTTCAGGTAGGCGGTAATATCCCCCATAATCCAGTTAGCGGCTTGCTTGGGCGGTGCTCCGGCTGCCACCGTTGCTTCAAAATACTCCGCCACTGGTCGTTCATCTGTGAGCACCCGCGCATCTTGGGGTGGTAAATTCCATTCCGACTCGTAGCGATAGCGCTTTTGGGCGGGCAATTCTGGCAGTTCACTGCGCCATTGGGCTAACTGTTCAAGACTGACTTCAATGGGGCCCAAGTCCGGTTCCGGGAAGTAACGGTAATCGCTTGAGCCTTCTTTTACCCGCATAGTGAGGGTGCGTTGGCTGGCTTCATCCCACAGGCGAGTTTCTTGGACAATGGGTTCCCCCGCTTTAATGGCCGTTACTTGGCGCTCAATTTCGTAGTCAATGGCGCGCTGAATGGCACTAAAGGAGTTCATGTTTTTAATTTCCACCTTTGTGCCAAACGTTGTCGAACCAACGGGGCGCACGGAAATGTTGACATCACAGCGCAAGGAGCCTTCTTGCATATTGCCGTCGCACACACCAAGGTAGCGGAGGATGCGCCGCAGTTCTTGGGCATATTCCGCCGCTTCTTGGCCACTGCGCAGATCCGGCTCCGAGACAATTTCCACCAAAGGCACCCCGGCACGGTTCAAGTCCACGAGGGAGTAGGTTGACCCGGAGAGGCGATCGCTCCCCGCATGCACTAACTTGCCAGCATCCTCCTCCATGTGCAGCCGCGTAATGCCGATTTTTTTGCGCCGCACCGTTCCGGCCTCATCCACCAGTTCAATTTCCAAAAAACCGTGTTGGGCAATGGGTAGGTCGTACTGGGAAATTTGGTAATTCTTGGGCAGATCGGGGTAGAAGTACTGCTTACGGTCAAACTTGCTGTAGGGAGCAATTTGGCAGTTCAGTGCTAAGCCTGCTTTGACAGCGTAGGCCAAGACCTTTTCATTGAGCACTGGCAGGGTTCCCGGCAACCCTAAACAGACAGGGTCAATATTCGTGTTTGGGGGCGCACCAAATTGGGTCGAGCTACCAGAGAAAATTTTTGTTTCCGTGCTGAGTTGGCAGTGAATTTCTAGGCCAATCACCGCTTCGTAGGTCAGGGTAGCCGGATCAACCGCCGCAGGCGCCGGCGTTGGTTCTGCTGTTGCCGCTTTGGTTGCCTGAGCTGTTGATGATTTTTTAGAAGATTTTTTTTTGGTTGCCTTTGCCATGCTGAACCTGCAATCCCAATCTGATCTAAATGCTCGCTGCTGATCTAGCTTACCGTTTGTTTGACGGTCGCGTCTTGCGCAAACCTAGCAAGGTAGTTCAGATAATCCGCCGGTAACCCATGGGCGTGAGCCCCCTGCCAAATATGCCAAAAATAAGCGGGCAAAGGTTTCGCTTCCGGCACAATAAACTGATCGCCAGCCACATAGGTCATCGCTAATACTGCGGCAGAAGGCTGACTGATGTGCACCTCTATATCTTGGCGTTTGTAATGTCCTCCACCAACCCCTTCGTAACAATCAAGGATTTCCACATCATCCGGGGTACATTCATAGATCACACCCCAGACCACATGGTGCCGATCAGGAGTGATGTTGGCACAAACACCACCCCTTATCGAGCGCTTATTGAAGAGCAAACGGTGGCCGTGCAGGTAAGCCTGACGTGCGGGGGGTAACCACCCCAAGCGCTCTTTGAGACGGTCTGGGTCGAGGTTGCTGCCGTAGGCAAAATAACTAATGATGTCACTCATGGGGACTTTAACCACTTGAAACCTTTTTTTGCCATGCCTGCGCCAACTGCTGTTGCTCTTCCTCGCCTGTCACTGCTAGATCGCTACATTTTGCGGGAAATGATCCGCCCTTTTGTTTTTGGCTTTGGCATTTTCACGGCGATCGCTGCCGTTATTGGCACCGTATTCTACCTCATCCGCAACATGGTGGAAAACAATCTCGGGATTGGCGCTGCGGTGCAGGTTTTTTTCTTGCGCTTACCCACGTTTGCGGTTCTTGGCATCCCCATGGCCATGCTCTTTGGGGCGCTGCTCGCCTACAGCCAACTCTCCCGCCGCAGTGAACTGATTGCCTGCAAAAGCTGTGGCATTAGCCCCGTGCGGTTAGTATGCCCGGCTCTACTAGCGGGGGGGCTAGCCCTGTTGCTCACCTTTGGCCTCAATGAGTTTGTGGCACCACCGCTGGCTTACCGTGCCATCGAAACCCTACGCACCGCGATTGCCCAACCGGCGCCCAACTACCAAACGCAAAATATTTTCTATCGTCGCTTTGCCGAAGGGCAGCTCCAACAGCTGTTTTTTGCCCACACGTTCGATGGTCGCGTTATGGGGGACGTTACGGTGCTGAATTTCCAAGCCGGGGAGTTACGGGAAATTCTCAAAGCCGAGGCTGCCGAGTGGCAAGGTACGGCTTGGCGGTTTCGCCAAGGTGCCCTCTATCGCCTGCGGACCAATCAAGACTATGACACCGTTGAGCCCTTTAGAGAACGC